>Ga0065720_1019744_pt1 | contig 20615 bp, 20 predicted proteins | sample Thericmetagenome_FD_59107 | JGI IMG/M metagenome (GOLD analysis project Ga0065720, IMG submission 59107) | Thermophilic microbial communities from the Joint Bioenergy Institute, California, USA of rice/straw/compost enrichment - eDNA_2 v2... | ecosystem: Engineered > Solid waste > Grass >...
CGCCGCCATGCCCGTCGTCACCGCCGCCATGCACGAGCCGCGCCAGGCCAACGATGCGACCCCCGTGACGACGACCAACGAACGCGCCTCCTCACCCTCGCCCTGCTTCACCGACAAGCCGACCAGCGTCAAAATCTGTCCAAGCCAACCGCCCGGCTCCAAGCTCACGTGTCACTACCAGGAAACCACGGTACCTGTTTGCCGCGAGGAGTTGATTTGCCGCTCTGACAACCAGGGCAACCCGTCCTGTATGTGGAAGCAGACCGAATTCGGCACCGACGGCACCATCATCGCCATCATCTTCGCCTCGGCGGTCGCCATCAGCATCGTGTCTGTGTGCTTCATGTGCTGCAAGGAGCGCCGCGAGCAGACACGGCTGCGCAAAGAGGCTGAGGCAGCCAAGATCGCGAAGGAAGCCAAGATCGAGCAGACTGTCGCCGCGAAGCGTCCCGGCGTCAGTGTTACTGGTGGTGTGGGAGCCAGCGCTGCGGCCGAGGCCAGCCAGCCGCTTATGTATCAAGGCGGTGCGCAGCCGGGCAATCCGTTCGGCGATGGGCAGGATCACCCTGCGCTACGGTAAGGGGATGATGGGGGGAGGGGGGGTTGAAAAGGAGAGTCAAAAGGGGTTGTAGTCAAGCTGATGAGGTATATCCTAATCTTGCCCATATTGCCGGCTGAATTGTATCTGTCTGCCGAGTAGTTCAGTTTAGGATACCAATCTTTCAGTATTTACCGTTGGCGGGGGAGTACTTGGTCAAGAAAGAGCTGGCAGTATGATACCTTTGCATGTAGACCAGCGGGTGATTTGGGAGGATGGTTCTGTAGGGTCCTCCATCTGTTAGGCTCGTGGGATGCTGTCCCCCAAGCTAGTATAAAAACAAACTATGAAGTACAAACTGGGATATTTTACTTTGGGCAAGCAGGCTCCCCTATTTTCCCCTTATTATCTATTTCATATTAGAAGCATAGTGATAGTGAAACTCGTCTGGCTCATTCTCGGAAACTTTTAGGTTGGCGACATCATCTCTGCTATGACATTTGTCCGACAGCACGATGGTCGACTTATAGTTCAACATAGAACTACTAAACCAAAAACACTTAAACCTTTTTTATAAGAGAATAACAGGCAACAAAACACACAAGGGCAACCTTCAGGGTTATGTGAATCAAAGTATAGAGATCGCAATTTCATTGATTGCGCCTCAATGCATTTCGTTCCTTTTTCTCATGCCCTTTCGCTGCTGTCCAGTTCCAGTTAAAGCTGTGGCGTTACTGTACATTGTAATCCATGACACGCTCAATTCTCTAGTAAGCTATCCCGCAAAGCATGCGCCAGAATGACATGGTTATGCGGTCTGTCCGGTTCGCGGATGTCCTCTCAGTCCTATGTGAAAGAGGGAACACTGCGCTCCGGGGACCAGATCAAGGTTTAAAAAAAATATGATCGCCCCAGCCCGCTCTCCCCTCATCATGGCACACTCCAAACACCTGCTGATAGATGCATTGCTTGATGAGGGACCAAAATGGGAAGACAAGGCGAAACATTGCATCATTCCCCACAAACAGCTACATGACGATTAGTCACCCCATTGTACGAGAGGTCGGTCTTTCGCCTCTTTCCAGGTCCGCCGCTAGCGGTTGCCGCGGATAGGACTGGTTGGAGTGGCATTGGCGCCCACCGCGCCCACTGCCCGTTGTACGCATTTTTGCCCCGTGGATTCATCATCGACAAAGCGTATCATCTTGCCTGCCTTGGGGTCGTCTCGGACGTCAAAGTTACCGCCGCCGTTGGTTTCGTTCCCCTCAGTCTCACAGATATCGAGAAGTGTCTTCTCATCCACAGGAAAGTTATGATTGTATAACTCGACCCTGGCCTTTATCTTAGACAAGGGGATGAAGCCATCCTTGCTGGCTGAGCTGGTGGAATCTGGCACCGTCGTATTGTCGGCTTCAGCAGCAAGTTCTTCACAGGCGCGACGAAGCATTTTCCGGACGGCGACTGACAATGGCTCGCTGTGCCTGTCAACAACCACCGGTGCTCCAAACGCAGATGCTGTCTGTCCAGCGAGGCTCCACGGCGTCGCTAATGGGTTAGGGAATGCCATCGGGACATGACCGAAACCTGGAGGAGGCGGTGGCAATGGGCCGAATGGGTTGGGTTGAGGTACACTGGCTGGCGGACCCCAGGGACTATTGTTGATATGTGGGAACATGGGATCCATCGCAAAAGGATTCATGAACCCTGGCGCTGGCCGTGGTGTCCCTATTACAGAACCTCGAGGCAGGCGGCCAGGGAAATCCTGCGGGCCGTCGTCGACATCGTCCAAGAGTGCACTGCTACCCAGATGGGCATCAGGCTCCGATCTCAGCGGAACACTTGGAGAGTCGATGGAGGGTCTTTGCCCCTGGACAATGCTTGCGGGCCGCCCGATAGGTGTTGGACGACTGACGGACTGAGAGGCGCTTGATTCGAAACTGCCAGAGCCCTGGCGAGAATGGGCTGAAGAGCCATCCCTCTGCATGCCCGGGCCCATAACCGTAGCCATGCTAGAGACAGGAGATGACTCCATGGGAACATGGAAGCCTGGTGGTGGAGCAACAGACTGATATCCTCTGCTTCCGATCGGCCCGCCCAGCCCAGGAGGGGGTGCGGGTCCCATACCACCCAATGAAGACCGGTAACTAGAGAGTGACGAATATTGAAAGCTGTCTCGAAGTATCGGACTGGGAAAAACCGGTGGTGCTTGGGCTTGCCCAAGACCGGGAGGAAACGGTAGATTGCCGGAGGGAGGGGGCAGGCCAAACAGACCCGGCTGCGATGGGAGTGCCGATTTGGACGGCATAGAGAGCGGAGAGGCTGTGTGAGACGTAGGTTGTGGGCCACTCTGAGCACTTAGGCTCCCGGCTTTGCCCGGAGGGGCAATAGGTCCAGGACTTGTATGTACCGGAGTAATAGGATGAGGAGATGGATTTTGACTTGCCACAGATGGAGGATTTGAGATTGGCGCAGAGGGAGCCGGAGCGCTCTCCTGCTGTTGTGATGCTTGCCGTGGACGCATAGAGATCGGGGCTTTGGGCAGAGCAGGGGTGGCAACAGAAACCTTTGGCGAAGCATACGAAGTCGGGGGTTGTTGAGGGACAACAGGAACCGGCACTGAAGCAGTCGCTGTTGTATTCTGAACGGGCTTCGGCTGCTGTTCTTGCTGTTGCTGTTGAGAGAGTCGCTTGGGAAGCGTGACGGGGACCGGAACGGCGGCTGCCGGTGCTGTGGGCTTTTGCACAGCCCTCTCCTCTTGCTTCCGCTTCTCCTTAACCTCCCTCGTCCTGGCTTCTTTCGCTTCTTTGGCTTCTCTCGCCTCACGCTCCCTAACTTCTTTAGCTTGCCTATCGGCCTTCTCCTTGGCCTCCTTTTCTCGCCGCTCTTGCTGCTCTCTCCTCTCACGTTCCTTCTGCTCGCGAGCCTCCTTCTCCTTTTGCCGCGCTTCCTCGCGAGCCTTTTTCTCCCGTTCCTTGGCCTCGCGAGCTTTCCGCTCTGCCTCTTCACGCTCTTGAATCTTGCGCTGCCGATCGGCTTCTTTACGCAGCCTCTCCTCTTCTTCCTGCTTCTTCTTCTCCTCCTTCTTCTTACGTTTCTCTTCCGCCTTCTTCCGGGCTTCTTCCGCCTTCCGGGCTTCTTCCGCTTGGCGAGCAGCTTCTTCAGCGGCTCTTTCAGCCTCCCTGCGAGCCTTCTCCTCGGCTTGCTGTTCCTTCTTCCGGGCAGCTTTGTCTCTCCGTTTCTGTGCTTCTTTGGCCTTTTTGGCCTTCCGTTCGGATTCTTGCCTGTTTTCGGCCTCAATTTCTTCGAGGAGTTTGGCTTGTCGCTCTTTAGCGACCTTTTCACGATAGGCTGTCAGTACTCTTTGCTCGAACATCCGAGCAGCGAAAATTTGAAACATTCTTCGGCCTTCCTCCATGCGTTGCTCCTCGGTCATGGTGTCCTAGTCCAAAGGTTAGCGGGTTTAACCGGGACTGATCAGTAGCGAGGAGGGCATATAGGTGCCAGCTGCATACCTCCTCCTCTTGGCTGTCATAATCATCCTCCTCGTCCTCTTCGTAGTCCTCCTCTTCGTCATCATAATCATCATCGTCGGGGGGTGCCGGATGTCCATGACCGTAACGGTCTCCGTTGGCGTGGTCATAGCCGCGCTCGAACTGTTCTCGAGCATCCTCTTCGCGAGCCATTCGCCGTTCGGCCAGTTGCTCCATCATTTCAATGAATTTCTTGCCGTCGTTCTTGAGCAAGTCGTCGGCCACAGTAAGGATGCCGCCTAAACAAGGTGAGCCATAAGCGTTATTGCCAGCCCCTGAGAAGGGATAACACTCTAAGAATGACGGAAGAATGGGAAGTCTGTCCCTACCCTGCACAGTCAGGCTATTTCCGAAGTTGAAGAAATCGGCAGCGTAGTCGGATCGGTGCAGTTCCGAGGGCTCTTCATCGCTGTACACGTCCTCCTCCAGCTCTCCATCACTGTAGAAGTCGTCAGCCTCGCCGTCCCCACCACCATCATCGTCATAATCGGCCTCTTCGTCCTCCCCATCCCCCAGCTGCTCGACGATTCGGCCATGGGACGGTTGGTGGTTGGTATACCTCGCAGTCAGGCCGCGAGACCGCGTCCCGCGCATCGAGCTATACGACCTACGCGGGCGCAGCATCGGAGGGCCTTCGCCTTGGTTTGGGTGATTGGCGTACTGCTCCAACTCCTCGTAATAAGCGTCGTACAGGCCTTCGAGCTCCTCTTCGATGGCGGTTCGCTTCCTTCCGCATACGGTACAACTGCACGTATGTTTCTGCTGCTCCTTCATTTTTTTCAGGACGGCATCCTTCTCGACCTTGACGAGGGACTTGCGCTCAGCCTCGCTCAGCCCTAGCCAGAACTCCTTGATGCGCTCTCGCTCTTCCTGTGAACTCGTGTTCCAGATCTTTTCTCTGGACATGCCGGAACTTTTGGATGAGGACGGATTCCCGGAGTTATCGTTCTGCCCTGCCGCATCCTTGTCCTTCTTCTTTTTCTTCTTTTTCTTTTTCGACTTTGACGTCCCGTTTTGTTGCGCTTGCTGTCCCTGCTGATCCTGCTGATCCTGTAGTGTCTCGTTCTGGTTGCGTCCATCTTCTTCTCCCTCAGGCTCGCCGGCGCCTGGCGCCGGCTGGTCGCCGGGTTTGGGCTCCTGTTCCTCCTGCGCAACATATGCCCCGTTTGTTGAGGGCGGCTGTTGCTCTTGACTCCGAGCTTGCTCCGCAGCCGCAGCCTTGGCCGCTTTTGCTGCGGCCTTAGCGCGGCGCTTCTGCTTCTTGCGATTCACAGATTGGGTGGGCGCGGGCGCGGGCGCGGACTCGGGAGTCTGCGCGGGCTGCTGTGAGGGTTGCGGCGTAGGCTGGGTAGAATCGATGGCAGGGGCGCTCGTTTTCGGGATGGTGATGACCTTAGACCCATCCTTACTTGCGATCTTGGCTGTCAAGGAGCTAGAGGGTGCCGGAGCCGGCGGCGGGTTGCGGGTTCCCTTCATCTTCTGTTGCGGTTGGTGAGGAGGTAACCGATGATGAGGGCATGAATTGCGGGCTGCAGGGGGCTCGCTGCAGCTCCAAGAGCCGGGCGAAAACTAAAATAATAGCAGAATAAGTAAGTCGGGTGGTCGAGATGGTGCGATGCAGGAAAAAGTTCGAGTAGACGGGAGTGAGGGTTCGAGTTTGCAGGCGAGTCGGCGGGGTTGCGGGGACCCAACGCAACAGACGACGCAGGGCAAAGCACCTAGCCAGCCAAAATGGGAAGGGCAGGGCCTGGCAGCAACAGCGTGAGGGACGACAGGGATATTGGGAAAGCCAAAGGCAGGGGATAGAAGGCAGGAAAGAAACAAAAGGGAGAGACGCGACACGAAGCCAAAGCGGCGTCGCGGATAAGGCGGCAGGCCAGGGCTTGGATGGAATTAACGAAAGGGTCCAGGGGCCCGGCGAGAGAAACAGCCTTAGCCAGGTCCTGCAGACAGGGCGCCAATGCGAGGGTAAGGTTGGCGAGGTGAGGGCTAATTGAACGCTGCGGAGGGGCTCAGGCCGAAGAACACTGGTGAACTGAACATGGAGCAGAACTGCAGGATAGCACTCACAAAAGATGGGTTAGCCAGTGACCAGACGCCGTAAAAAAATGACAGAGATCTTGCGCCAGGATGTGTGCCGATTTGTACGATATTCGCTTCGTAGGAGTTGTGAAAGGCGGTTGGCGACCAGGAGTGCGGGAGTGCAGGAGTGCAGTGCTTCGCGGCACACGATGCGGGCCGAACACGCCTTGCGCTTTTAGAGCTTCGCCAAGTTGTTCTGATGTTCAGGGCAGCGCTCTAGCCAACGCTGCCTGCTCGATTTGTGGCCCTGCCTCGCCCCCCGCCCTCCCCCTATGCCTTTGATTGGTTGGTTAAACACGTGATTTCACAGCCTCGCCATCTGCCTCCAATTTCTGGGTTATTTTTTTCCCACACAGCAAGTCCATAAAGATTTGGGTCTGTGACATTTGGCCTTCGCAGTTCCAGGGTGCTTCTCTGCTCAGATATCGTCTCCTCAACCAATTAATTTTTCCCATTTGTTTCAATCTGAGTAGTACACCAAGATTCATAGACTCTGTGGGAAGCTGGATTTTTGCAAGGCCTTCTTTGAAAAGCTAGAATCCACACCTCATGACTTGCCGATCTTTACAAGCCATGAGAGCAAACCTCATGCAGACGGTTTGCCAGGGTTAGCCGGCAAATTGTTTTCTCTGTAGCTTGCAAACTGGAGAGAGTCCGCTGATATTGGTCTCATGTATTGTTTTAAGTCGTTAAGGTCTGGGCCTGCCACATACCTAGGGGTAGGTATCGCACTTCCTATCCATGCGGCTTCTGCTAAAATTCAACAGGACTGCTTGTAGCAACAAACTCGCACAGACAAATCAATTACCAGGGACGAGCCTCTCCCTTCCGCAGTGTAGGGTGTAGTCTGCAAACCTGAAATTGGCAGACCATACACCCGTACTCGAGAAGGTGCTTCGCTCATTCTCCTAACAAACGCCTAACTGTTCAAACTGTTGAAAATAGCTTTGTGAATGCATTCATTAGTTGGATTATGTCCTGGCGCATCCTCAGAGATGGAGACGATTTAGCAACTCCAAAAACGAGCTGCAGTGCTTCGTACAGTTATTATTGGAACACTTGGCTTCCCAAGAGCATGCCTGATTGCTGCTCTGGAGCTTCTTTGGGTTGTACGTGCACAGCCTCAACTTGCCGAGCGTTCAGCTTCGCTGTATCGGGGACAGCACAGCTGTAACCTTTCAGCCCAAGGGTCCAACGTCATGCAGAAGAGATTTGGTGGCGAACGCCAGGGGTACCATTTTACTGTGAGGTCCGAACAGTCCATCTGTCGTTTCTGATTCCTCCGAATCTGAGCTGGAACACGGGCCATAGCCATTTACGACCCTTTTCCGACATAGCACCTAAGCCTCGTGCAGAGCACGGAAGATCCGTAGCCCAACCTAAACCCCGATGATCAATGGGAATCAGTTCTTCAAATGGAGTCCTAGAGCTGGCCAAGCACCTTCGTTGGTGTGTCGACCCACCGTCGTCCAAAACCGGTCCTGTCAGCTTATTGAATGTTACCAGATTAGACCATAAACGTAAAGCCCTGCCTGAACCTCCCAGGTATCCAAAAAGAGGTGCGCAGTTAAGATGTGGAGAGAACACTTGACGCTAAAGCATTGGATCTCAAAATCCACAACACAGCACACATAGTTTTTATCTCGTTCGTCAAACACAGAGAACCCTCACAACTTTGTGCCTGACGAATGGGTTGGCGGCTGTCGAGTGGAGATGGGACAAGGCGTATCGTATCATGGTGCCGCTGTGTACTGACCCGTACTGTCCTGCCAAGCTTACCAGGAGAGGACAGGGGTCCTCCAGCTCGGGCATTATGTAATTGGCCCCCCAACCGCTATCAACCCGCAAGTCCCTTCGAAACTTCCCCAGAACCTCGTCCAAAGAACACGAGTGCAGGCGCGCATCCACACTGTAATCTGTGCTTAGCGGCACGGCCACACCTCTTTGCATCAGGTTCCATCCTTAGTTCTTGAAGAGGTCCCATCTCCTTTTCTACCATCTCCTGCCCATCGACTCTCAAAGGACCCCAATACCTCAACGATTGCGCAAAACGGCAGGTTTTTGAGCGAACAGGCGCTCACCTGCTCATTTGCCAACCATGGCAAATGATCGCAATGCTCAAAATGTCATCCGCAGGTACGCCGCACACCCCTGGTGGTCTCGATAGTGCCTGGTCCCGTCTGGCTGGCTGATTCCGAGAGTCGTCGGTCCGTCATGTCAATGAGACCATTCTCTTCAACTCCGGATGCTTCAAACACCAGGCGCGCTACGCTGCGACAGCACAGACACACTAACATTAGTATCATCTTTTAGAAAGCTCGTCATCATCGGTGATGGCGCTTGCGGAAAGACGAGCTTGCTGAGCGTGTTCACTCTGGGTTACTTCCCAACTGTAAGTGCGCTTCTGGAAAAGAGTTGGGTTGTGAATATTTCTTAAGCTAACACCACCATCTGAAGCATTATGTGAGTATATTTTTGCCTTGCAATATTGCGAATAGCTTTCGTCTACGACCTTTTCTTCACTGTAACCACCAACCACCGATCACAATGGCCATCATACCACATGTCATGTTGCGAATATAGCCTGACCTAGTTTTCGCCTATAGATACCAACCGTCTTCGAAAACTATGTTACGGACTGCAGAGTAGACGGAAAGTCAGTACAGCTAGCACTATGGGATACAGCTGGGCAGGAGGACTACGAACGATTACGGCCGTTAGCCTACGCCAAGGCCCACGTCATCCTCATAGGGTTTTCGGTCGATACACCAGACTCTTTAGACAATGTTAAACACAAGGTACGTTCGTTCACAAAATTCTCAGTCGACCCTCTTGCTCTCATGTTGAGGCCTAAGGTATCCGCTGGCTTGCATTTCTTTTACGTGTAACCTCTGTGCAACAGACACAATCATGGCCTTTTCCGAGACATTTATCCCATTAGGCTTGGCAGCTTTGCTAACATTACCGGTCGCAGTGGGTCGTTGAGGCGAACGAACGGTGCCCCGGGGTCCCAATTATCCTTGTTGGCCTGAAAAAGGACCTACGGGACGACCCCGTCGCCATTGAGGAAATGCGCAAAAAGTCTCTTCGCTTTGTCTCTCCTCAGGACGGGGAAAGCATGGCCAAGGAGATCGGAGCTCGGAAGTATCTCGAGTGCTCCAGTCTAAGCGGTGAGGGCGTCGACGATGTGTTTGAGGCAGCTACTAGGGCCTCTCTCCTTATGTTCGAGAAGAATGAAGGCCCTGGGTGCTGCGTAATATTATGAGATAGCAGGCCATGGATACCGCACCTGTCACGATGAATGCCAGTCGCCTCTGGAAATGGTCTTCAAAACCCATCTACCTCGGGGGTGGTCGTGGCTGGCTTCCTCCATCCGAGTAACAGCTCGGCTGGCCGACCATAGCAAGTTGGCCACTTCATCAGAGGTAGCCCGGTTCGCCTACGCCTTTGAGTCTTGATTTCCTCGGCAGCCCTGGGGCTATGGCACACTGTTCATGTCGACTATGAGCCGAGAGATGAAAGCATCAGCAACCTTCCTGTCAGACGATGAACACTCTACACAAGCACCGTAACATGACTGATGCCGGTCTTTGTATTAATACTCGATAGAATTTTGGAAGCCCCTTTGACTTTCGTTCATTTACTTGGCGCTTGGGGTTTGGATGCTGGAGCAATATGGTTATGGGATTGCAATGCTAGGCTGGTAATGCCTAAGTGTGGCAGGAATAGTTTATCAACGTCATGGGCTGAAGTCATAGTGCAGTCCGAGGGTATTGTTATAGTGTCTGTCGCTTCTTGTTTTTTCTGCATGTATGGTATAGGGGGCAAAACATAGCGTTTTGGATATCGAGTCTCAAAACAGATTTCGTTTCGTACGAGCTCTGCATCCATCCATTGAGCATAACATAAAAAGTATGATACAGGTTTAGTTCTACATGTACAGATTTGAGTTGCCTGCCCTCTAGCATGGAAGGGGTATCCCAAGATAGAAAAAGCACGTGCGAGCAAGACATCAAGGCTTACTCTTCACGGCCCAGCTATTCTCGGCCTTCACATTCATGGCTCATTCCCCAACACACTTTTCCATCCTCATCCCTCCCGTTCCCCTTTACCGCTTCCAATCATGGTTCCACGCCTGCTTGGGAGGAGTCTCGACTTGCGGCCGAGCGTACTCGATTGGGATGGGATTCAAGCCATACACGCCCTTCTTCTCCATGGCCACACGGTACAGGTAGCCCTCCTCCCTGGTGCCGGGACCAGAGGTCAAGCGCAACTCCTCGCAGGCAGCATACATACTCTGCCACTGACGCATCCAGTTGCGTTCCCGCTCCTCACGCTGCTTCCGCAGCCACAGCATCCACGCCCGGTGGATGGTCCAGTGCCGCAAGTACCTGTTGCGACCCATGCGCAATGGGGGAGGAATGCGGCGCGGGGACAGCACCGCGAAATGCTTCAGCATGTTAATAATCTTGGGGTCGCGCTGCTGCTCGCCTCTGCCCTTCTTCTTCTTCTCTCTCTCCTTCTTTTCGGCCTTAGTCTGGGCGCCTGGGGGCGCCTGCGTGGAGGAAGTCGTCGAAAGAGCCCGACATTGCTGAGTGAGGGCGGGGGTGGATGTGAAGGCGAACGGTCGGCTCAGGAGCCGCGAGGCAAGGCCCCGAAATGATGGGAGGAGTGAGGTTGACATGATTTCAAGTTGCGCGGCGCACGGGTAAGTCTAGAGGCTGTGTGTGGGAACGATTGCCCAGTCCTCAAAGCTCCTGGGCAAGATCAATACAGCCAGCCGTCTCTGGGACAATATGGGGTTGGTTGGCAGTAGGCCGTCTAGCAAAATTTTCTAACGCCGGAACCTGTCTGCGAGGCGGCAGCCGGCGGAGACGGGATCGAGGCCGAATCGGAGCGGCTGTGTCGTTGAGATGCGGACGGGAACCGGGCACGGCGTTGGACTTGACGGTCGTTGTGGATGCTCTCAGCAAAATTGTCGGAGGGTCGCGCCAAGACGAGAAGCATCCCACTCGCTGAGGGCATAGGGCGATCGATCGCCAAACATCTGATTGGACGCCTTTCCCCACGCAATGTTTGCCAATGCCGCAGCAGGGGTCTGCTGGTGGAACAGCATCATCTGGTCCAAGCGTTCCCCTCTTAAGTCTTCTTGTCCCATCTTGAACCGGTGCAAAGCGCTCGCTGCGCCGATTCTTTTTTTCATCCTAACACCGCCGTCAAGGCTTTCTTTATTAATATATTATTAATGAGGTTGGACGTTATTTAGCCTCTTGGCAGCAGGATAGGCAGACTTTTTGCAGAGTTCTCTGCGAAGCAACTACAGCTCCGGGCTGTGAGTGGAACGGCATGGACTTGATCAAAAGTTTTCATGTTCCAATAACTAGATGAGAAGAACAAACATGGAACAAGTGAGCTGAGTGCTTCAATTGCCTGTGCAAGGGGATAGATTCCTCGTATTGTTCTTCCATCTCAGCTTCATTGCCTTGAGCTCCTACTCGGGGCTCATAGGAGCAGACTTTGAAGCTATCGTATGAATCGGGTCACAAGCCAAGTGGGAAAGCATTGTTGACCGCCCTGACATGAGATGTTACTTAACACTCATGGGCCCTGGATGCTGTGACTGTGAGCCGGGAGAGTCCAGTGATGCTGCGCTTGGCAGCCGTCCAGTCCAACCTGTCCCCGTATGCTGGAACAGCCCCACCATAAAATTTCAAACATTACTATTACTACGTGCCCCGCCCCCGCCTTCCGATGCTCGCTGCTCAATGAAAAAGATGCGTTTCTCGCCAACCCTCCCAGCGAGCTTTTTGCTCCCTGCCGGCTAGCCCCGACCCAGCCAACATCGCCCCAAATCACCAAACCCATCGCAATCGCCATGCCGTACCTCACGCTCGCTGGCGATTCGTGCTTCACGGCCTCTGAGGCCCAGAAGCTCAAGGACCAGATCAACCGGGTGGCACCCATCAAGGTGTCGGTCTTGCGGGGAGAGTGGCTCTACTACGCCCACGTCGACGGTGATGTCGATGTTGCGAAGCACCAGCTCGCCCAGTTGCTGCCGCTTCCCGCCGAGAAGACGCAGCCTCTCACCCACATCGGCTATACGCGCCAGTGGTATGTCACGCCGCGCTACAACTCGCCCTGGAGCACCAAGGCCACCAGCATCGCCCACGTCTGCGGTTTCGAAAAGGAGATTCGCCGCATCGAGCGCGGCCGTGTTGTCACCATCGAGTTCGAGCAGCCCTATAATGACAAGAATGTGCCCTTCCGCGACATCATCCACGACCGCATGACAGAGTTCCTCACCACCGAGGCGCCCGATCTCGATGCCATGTTCGTTGAGGGCCAGCCTGCTCCCCTCGAGGTCGTTGACATCTTTGCCGACGGCCGCGACCCCATCCAGGTGCTCAACGAGTACAACAAAGCCCGCGGCTTGGCTCTCGACCAGTCGGAGATCGAGTACCTGGTCGAGCGGTTCCGTCAGTTGGGCCGCCCTCCCCACGACATTGAGCTCTTCATGTTCGCCCAGGTGAACTCAGAGCACTGCCGCCACAAGCAGTTCAACGCCAGCTGGACCATTGACGGCATCACCAAGCCCCGGTCGCTGTTCGAGATGATTCGGAACACCCACAAAGCCACTCCCGACTTCACTGTTTCGGCCTACAGCGACAATGCTGCCGTCATGCAGGGCGAGCAGTCCCATTTCTGGGCCCCTGACTACTCGACTGGCTCCTGGAAGCTGCACAAGGAGCTGCTCCACGTCTTGGCCAAAGTCGAGACGCACAACCATCCTACCGCCATTGCTCCGTTCCCTGGAGCTGCTACTGGCTCTGGTGGCGAGATTCGGGATGAAGGTGCTGTTGGCAAGGGCTCGATGCCCAAGGCTGGCCTTTGCGGTTTTTGGGTGTCCGATCTGCTGATCCCGGATCATCGCATGCCCTGGGAGCTTGACATTGGCCGCCCAGCCCATTTCGCCAGCAGTCTTGACATCATGCTGGAGGCTCCCATCGGCAGTGCCCGCTTCAACAATGAGTTCGGCCGTCCTTGCCTGACGGGTGTCTTCCGTACTCTCCTTACCCCTGATGATAACAAAGTCGAAGGGGAATATCGCGGCTATCACAAGCCCATCATGATTGCCGGCGGTCTGGGTATGGTTCGGGAGAAGCATGCTCTTAAGCGTCCTGAGGATGTGCTCGAGGGCGCTCACGTCATCGTTCTTGGTGGCCCTGCCATGCTCATCGGTCTTGGTGGCGGCGCTGCTTCCAGCAAGGCTTCTGCCGAAGGCGATGCCGACCTGGACTTCGACAGCGTCCAGCGCGGCAACCCCGAGATGGAACGTCGCGCTCAAATGGTCATCAACACTTGCGTTGCCCTGGGCGACCAGAACCCCATTGTCATGATCCACGATGTTGGAGCTGGTGGCCTCTCCAACGCCCTGCCCGAGCTGGTTAGGGATGCTGGCTTTGGCGGCAAGTTTGAGCTTCGCCAGGTCGAGAGTGTCGACCGCAGCATGAGCCCGCTCCAGATTTGGTGCAATGAGGCTCAGGAGCGCTATGTTCTGCTCGTCAACCGTGATGGCATGGAACGCTTCACTGCTATTTGCCGTAAGTTCTTGTCTTGTCCGATGTTTTCCCCTGCCTTGCGTTAACTGCTCCATCCAGGGCGCGAGCGCTGTGGCTTCTCTGACGTCGGCACTGTCCTTTCTAAGGACGCTGACGGTGTCTCCCGCCTGATTCTCACCGACAGGGAGTCGAAGGAGTATCCTCGCCCCATCGATGTTCCCATGGATGTGCTCTTCCCCAAGGGCCGTAAGCTAGAGCGCATCGTCGAGTCCAAGAAGCCCCAGTGGCCCGTTTTCGACCCTGTTACCAGCATGAAGGAAGCTTTCGGCAGCTCTCTCAGCGATGCTGAGCTCTTTAAGCAGGCTGTACAGCGCGTCTTCTGGATGCCCTCGGTTGGCTCCAAGTCCTTCCTCATTACCATCGGCGACCGTACTGTCGGCGGTCTCACGACTCGTGACCAGATGGTTGGCCCGTGGCAAGTGCCCGTTGCCGACGTCGCCGTTACGGCTTCTTCCTTCAACCTCACTGGCAGCAGGACTGGAGAGGCCATGGCTATGGGTGAGAAGCCGACTCTTGCCTTGATCTCCCCTGGTGCGTCGGCCAGGATGGCCGTCGCCGAGGCTCTGCTCAATCTTGGTGCTGCCGATATCAAGGGTGGCAACTACCGTGGAGACCTGCGCCGCGTCAAGCTTTCGGCCAACTGGATGGCTGCGGTCAACCATCCTGGCGAGGGTGCTGCTCTGTATGAGGCTGTTGAGGCTATTGGCATGGATATGTGCCCTAAGCTGGGTGTGAGCATCCCTGTGGGCAAGGACTCTACGTCCATGAAGTCTACCTGGAAGGATGGCGAGACCAAGAAGAGCGTCACTGCTCCTGTCTCGGTCGTTATCTCTGCCTTCACCCTAGTCGATGATGTTCGCCGTACCTGGACTCCCCAGCTCCGCCGCGTCGAGGACGTCGGCGAGACCATCCTGCTCTATGTCGACCTTGCTCAGGGTCGCAAGGCTTTGGGTGGCTCTGCTCTCGCCCAGTCTCTGGGTGCTATCGGCCATGAGGCTCCCGATGTTCGCGATATCGACCTGCTGAAGGATTACTTCGATGCTCTTGCCCAGCTGCACGAGAGCGGTATCGTCCTTGCTTACCACGACAAGTCGGATGGCGGTCTCATCACCACTATTGCTGAGATGATGTTCGCTGGTCGCTGTGGCGTCGATCTCATGCTCGATGGCATTGCCGCCTCGGGCAGCCTGAAGGACATGGTCGATGCCCTCTTCAACGAGGAACTCGGTGCTGTCTTCCAAGTTCGCGCTTCTGACGAGATCAACTTCAAGAGGTGCTTTGCCACTTGCGGTCCTCCTCCTGGTCTCATCAAGAAGTTCGGTGTTGTCCAGCCGACCTCGAAGCAGACCCTCACCATTCGCTACGGCGAGGGCAAGCCGTTCATTACGCTTGACCGCGGTGAGATGCAGCAGTGGTGGAGCAAGACCTCCTACGAGATGCAAAGGCTCCGTGACAACCCGGCCTGCGCCGATTCCGAGTATGCCGCCATCTTGGACAACGAGGACCCTGGTCTTTCGTACAACCTCACCTTCTCTCCTGCCGAGAACATCACCCCTCTTACGGCGTCCATCTCAAGCTTCTTCGGCAAGATGCCTAAGGTCGCCATCCTGCGCGAGCAGGGCGTCAACGGCTATGCTGAAATGGCATTCGCCTTCCGCGCCGCCGGCTTCGACGCTGTCGACGTGCACATGACCGACATCATCGCCGGCCGCTCGCTAGCCGACTTTGTCGGTCTCGCCGCCTGCGGAGGGTTCTCCTATGGCGATGTGCTCGGCGCCGGCCAGGGCTGGGCCAAGTCGATCCTGCTTCACGAGAAGGCACGCAAGGAGCTCGAGACCTTCTTTCAGCGCAAGGACACCTTCGCCTTAGGCGTGTGCAACGGCTGCCAGATGCTTTCTCGTCTTAAGGAGCTCATCCCTGGTGCGCACGACTTTCCCTCCTTTGAGGCCAACGCATCGTGCCAGTTTGAGGCCCGCTACAGCATGGTGAAGATCCAGGATAACCCAGCGCAGCCATCTGTCTTCTTCAACGGCATGGACGGCTCGTCTCTGCCCATCGTTGTCTCGCACGGTGAGGGCCGTGCCGAGTTCGCTTCCGAAGAGGACTTCCGCACGCTCACCGAGGCCGGTGGCATCCCACTGCGCTATGTCGATAACAGGCTCAACGTCACCGAGATGTACCCCTTCAACCCCAACGGCAGCCCTGCCGGTGTTGCTGGTGTTATGAGCCGCGATGGCCGTGTGCTGGCTATGATGCCTCATCCGGAGCGTACGATTTTGGCCGATGTGACCAGCTATGCGCCACCGGAGGCTCTGGCTGAGTGGGGCGAGTTTGGTCCTTGGCTGCGGATGTTTAGGAGCGCTCGTCGCTGGGTGGGCTAGATTGATAATTGGGAGGATGTCTGATACACGGTGTTACTGGTGACGGCTTGTTTTTTATATGGTCTAGGCTATGTGATGTAAGAATCGGGAGGTAGTCTGAGCTAGGTAGAGGGAAACATGGAATGAGAATCTGTAACAATTGCCTTGATAGATTTGATGAACCCTTGACAAGGACCCGAGTCCCTTACTGTTGCACTTTTTGAGTTTGTACTTTATCACAGGGATCGGCAGCACGTTTTGATTGCCAGCACATGGGTATAATGTCTTGTGTTAACAACTGAAAAATTGACCGCCTGTCAGTCCAAACCAGAGTTTACTGGCAGCACACGAACAAGAAAGAACATCCTAATCCAAACGCCCAGTGTTCATGATTACCGCCCCCGGCCAGCACCACCCATAAAGGACCGAGCCCTGTAGACATGTTAGAATCATGTTTCGTAGTATCTCCAGCGGAACCAGAGGCACACTTACAACTCAGCAACACTGGGATCCGACATCAAAGACCCGATATCCGGCATGCCGCCACCGCTGCTAAACTGGCTGGCCAGCTCGCGCAAACGCGGGTTGTTCATGAGGTTTGACATCAGCTCGGGGTTGCTCATAAGATTCTGGGCCATCTGCGCGAACATGGGGTTGTTCATAATGGAAGCAAAGTCAGGCATACCGCCACCACCACGGCCAGCGCCACCGCCACCAAACATGCCGGCAAGATCGGCTAGGCTAGGGCCGCTGCTGCCGGCGCCATTACCGCCGCGCGTGCCGGCAGAGCTGTTAGAGCTGCCGGCCGCCTTAGCCGCCTCCTCAGCAGCCAGCTCCTCCACGCGGCGCTTGGCCGTCTCGTAGCCCTTCTTCATGGCCTCGCTGCCGCCATTGCCCTCGTACTCGATGCCCTTCTGGTAGGCCTCCATGGCGCCCTTGGCGTCGCCTAGCGCGAAGCGGGCCAGGCCCAGACGGCTCCAGGCCTTGGTGTAGTGCGGATCAATAGCGACAGCAGCTTCGGCGTCTGCCTGAGCAGATACGTGGTCGCGCGCGGCGCTGTAGGCGGCCGCACGGTTGGACAGGTAGATGGCGTTGCGGGGGTTGATGGCGATAGCCTGTGTGTAGAAGTCGATGGCGGTGGCATAGTCCTTCTGCGCCATGGCGGCGTTACCCTTGGCCTTGAGTGCCTCAGCCTGCTTCTTTTGCTCTTCGGTCAATTCGGGACCGGAGGAGGAACCAGCAGCAGCGGTGCTGGAAGCGGGGGAGGAGGCGCTGGCCTTGGCCGCTGCGGTCGCAGTCTTCAACTTCTCATAGACAGAGTAGATCTGGAATAGATTCTGAGAGCCGATAGCCTCTTTGATAGCGTCCTTGTCGTTGGGGTCGACGCCGAAAGCCTCGCCAATACAGTTGATGGCGATGTCAATGGAGTCCTTCTCCTCAGCTTGGAGCGTACCATCCGTCAGCGAGGTCGACAGGAAGTCGCAGATGGCCAGCGCGAGGCGCTGCTTGGAATTGAGGCCCTAGCAATCGTCAGGTCATATCGTTGAAACAAGGCAATATCAGGTCGCAGAGTAACTATTAATGAACAACTCTGAAGAGAGGATGGGAAGCCTACCATTATGGAGGAGGATGGGACTAGTGCTTGAGGCTGCGTTGATCCGGTCCCAGGGACGAAGCGAAAGAGAGTGTGGTACGGCCCAAAACTATCGTCTAGGCCGCCTGTTGGAGGCTAAATATGAAGAGGCACGACAGCGTCGCAGATGATGGTGGTTCGATGCGCCAAAAAGTTGTGACTCGTCTAGCTTCCACACTCGTCGATGGCGGGGCTGGCAATGGTGCCAGGCCGTTGCTGCTGATAAGGTGGGGCACCCCATGGCAGGCCGTGGAGCCATCATGTAATAACGTTATGTGTAACGGCCGTGTAAGAGACAGTGCAATGGTAGTTACAGCTGGGGCTTTTCCATTTAGAAGGTCATTTCAATGCTGCTACCTGATCCCAGCAGAAACAGAAAGACTACAATGTTTCGCTTCTGTGAGTAGTTCAAATGATTTAGAATCAAGAGTAAAACGGTCGCTTAAGGCATCATCAATGGGATAGTAAGGCACATCGTTCGTCCCGAGATGATTATTGTGCGTCGCTGTTACTGTGCATTGTATCTTACAGTCAACGGGGAACATCCCACCCGCCTGACCAGCGTCGAAGGGCCATCAATTATCGAGTTCCCCAGAAATGCTGATGTCAACTGAGTGCGGAGCTCCTTGTCAAGTCGGATGGGCCCTGATTCATCGTCAGCCGCAAACCAACAACATCATCAGCAGTCACAACAACAAGCTGATCAATAGAATTATTAGGTGTTCTGCCAAGCGCTGTTCTACAGGTGTATCGACTTGTCTTTTGTGTTAGATTTTCCATCCCATGTTGGTGAGTATCCGATCTTAGTCTGCCGTTACCGACACATTCATACCGTCCGAGTGGTTGCTCTTTGCGCATCGCACCCGTTGACAGGTCGAGTCGCAACACTAGGATCCCGCCAACAAGCCATTTCGTGTTTGACTTAACCATCAGCGCCTCGGGCGCTTAACATCTCTTTAGCCATAATTCTCTTCACCAACCTGACTGTTAGCAACCATGGCGTCGCCAACTCCAAGCAGCAGCTGTAGCAACAGTTCAGCGTCATCCCACTCTTCTCCGTCCAGCTTCAACATCGTCTCGACGCCCATTGCCACCAACGATCAGCACGTTTGTTTCATCTGCCTACAGAATGAAACAGACACGCCCAACGCGAAATGGGTAAACGCCTGTCCATGTACTCTCGAGGCCCATGAGGAGTGTATGTTGCGCTGGATCGCCGAGATGGAGGGTTCGAGCGACCAGCAAAAGACCGGGCATAAGTGCCCTGCCTGCAAGGCGCCCATCATCATTGAGGAGCCGTACGACCCCATTGTTGCTTTTCGCGACAAGCTATACCGAAAATACAGCCGGATATCACCATACATTCTGCTCGTTATTGTCTCTGGAGGTACTATGGCTGGTGCTGCTGCTTACGGATGGAGCGCGGCCTGCATATTCGCCGGTCATGACGCCGTTTCGCGCTGGTTTGGCACATTTTCGCGTCGTAGAATACCGTCAACCACGCTTAAGGTGGTATTCCTGTCCGCACTTGGACCTGGGTTGGTGATCACACGGTGGCTGTCCTCGCTAGGCACGGTTGTCCTCCTGCCCTTTAGTGTTTTGGTAAGCTCAAGCCAGGCATTCGGCAACCTGTCTTTCGATGCATGGCATTCCCATACTAACGAAGAGTGTTTCCTCTGTGCAGTACAGCGCCTCTTTGGTCGCTCGCGACGACCTTCCGACATGGCCGCCATCCCCCCAGTGGGCAATCGCCATGATGCCCTATGTCCAGCTCAGCTACAACTTCCTCTACTATGACCTTTTTGGCTCACTAGAGAGGCGCTTGAATAATGCCCTGCGCGGCCGGCCGCCGACTGAAGAGGCGGCCCCTCGACAAGAGCAAGCACCTGCTGCTCCGGCCGCCCAACAAAACAACGTTCAGCCCCCCGATGGCGTGTGGGGTGCTGTAGCTAATGTCGGTCATGCTTTTCTTAATGTGTTCATGGACCTTCCAGCAGCAGGGCCCCTAGATGCCATCGATGTCGAGGCCGAGATCGAACTCAGGATAGGAGGAGGTGATGACATCAACGACCAGGAAGGTCAAGGCAGGAATAGAGCCGGGGAAGCAGCCGGCCAAGGGAACGGCGGAAACGGCGGACAGCCAGCACAACAACAGCAGCCGGCTCAAGCACAACCTGTTCAGCAAAACCAGCAACCGCAGCAAAATCAAAACAACCAGAACCAGCAACGGAACAATAATAACAACGACGGTGAACCGTCCCTCCTAACCACCGTCATCAACGGTATCGTAACCTCCCTCCTCTTCCCAGCCATCTCCTACGGCATGGGCGAGCTGATTAGGGCCGTGGTTCCCAAGGCGTGGGTGACGCCTCCGCGCTTCCGTCGGCCGGCTACGGGTATCCTGCAGGAGCAATGGGGCCGCAGCCTTGTTGGAGGGTGTCTCTTCGTCGTGCTTAAAGATGCCTTCGCGCTGTACACTAAGTATCGACGGGTGCAGGTTAAGGCGCATCGGCGGGTAAAGAACGTAAAGAAGCCTGGGGGAGAGGGTCTGAGGGATAGGTAATGTGGGATAGAATTGGAACGACGGGCGCTGGGTTGGCACGTATCGGGTTGGTTGGGTTGGATGGCGATCTGAAGCAGGTAATGCATGCCCATAATCCAGGGGTTGGAGTATTGGACAAGGCATCATGATGGAACTGGATGGGGGCATATGGGTTGTTCCAAGCATTCGGGAGCTTACCACTTCACCTGTCGTCCTTTTGAATCGGCATATATATTGCTTAATTGCCTACCCAGGCATAGCAAGTGACATTCCGCCACGGCTAGGGAAAAAAAAAAAAAAAAAAAAAAAAA
>Ga0065720_1019745_pt1 | contig 20613 bp, 20 predicted proteins | sample Thericmetagenome_FD_59107 | JGI IMG/M metagenome (GOLD analysis project Ga0065720, IMG submission 59107) | Thermophilic microbial communities from the Joint Bioenergy Institute, California, USA of rice/straw/compost enrichment - eDNA_2 v2... | ecosystem: Engineered > Solid waste > Grass >...
CATCTGGCTTTCTTCCATATTCCAATCCCAGAGTTCATGAAAGTGTATAATCATAAATCTTTTTTCGGGTATCGTGGAGAGGGTGCCCATTGTGCCTTCCGTGATCATGGTTTTTTCAAGGCCGTGAAGGAAAATAAAGATATTTCTGCGATATTTGTTGGACATGACCACTACAATAATTATGGAGGGTCTTTAGATGGGATCGAGTTGATTTATGGAAGAAAGACTGGAGAAGCTGCTTATGGGCCTCCTCCGGGCTTCCAAAAAGGAGGACGAGTAATCAAGCTCAAGGAAGCACAGAGACCAGATGGTTCCTTGGAAGTCACGAAAATTCATTATGCTGTCAATGCAGATGGGACTTTTGAGCTTGATACTGATTATAAAATAAGAACAGGTGATTATGATTGGGACTGCATTGGTCCTTGGAGAAGGTGGTGGGATTTGACTAATTTTGGCAAATACTGCATTTTTATTGGGCTCACTGTTTTCTTTGCTATACTTCTCGTTATTGTGTTTGGAATGATACTAAATAATAAGCTTAAATCATCTCATCTTGTTGCTAACTCCAATTTTGATACTCCAAGAGTTAGACTGGATGATGAGGGAAATACTGAGAGTACTATAACCAAAGCTTGAGAAAATTTTTCCCTGAACCTTAAACTATATACACATAAAGTAATAGTCTATGCCATTTTTGATCGATTTTCACTATCTTAACTAAATGAAGAACCAAATTCTTGAACGACTAATTAAATCACTACTACTTTGATGATATTTTATTTAATCATTCTTTTCACCTTCCTCTTCCGATCCTCAAGCAAGAGTGTCCAGTTCAATGCGGATGGAACCTTTGTTATCCTCCACTTGACTGACATTCACCTCTGTGAAGAAGAACAATTTCCAATCGTGGATGAAATGATGAGGACTATGATTAACGCTTCTAAGCCTAATTTGGTCATAGTAACTGGAGATATCGTGTCAGGCGATTGTGCCAAGAAGCTCAATGAGGGGGATGGTTTTTATAAAAAAAGATGGGAAAGTTTTACTAAGCCATTTTTGGATTTAGAGATTCATTATGCTATTACTCTTGGGGATGCTGATAGAGACGGAGATATGGCTCCTCATCAAATTATGGAGCTGGAAATGACTCATCCTTTCAGCTTGTCCCAACTTTCTAATTTATCTAATCCTGCAACTTATGCAGTACCCGTCCTATCCTATCAATTTCCATCAGATATTTCTGCAAACTTGTGGTTATTTGACACTGGTGCCTATGGCTGTGATGGAAAACCTGATGGATATGGATGCATTGAAAGAGATCAAATAGCATGGTATGAGGAGGAATCGAGAAAATTTTATGAACAATTTGGGGACACCTCAATTCACTTAGCTTTCTTTCATATTCCAATTCCAGAATATGGACTTCTTCTTAAGCGCGGGGCAGCCCAAGCAGGTATCGCTGAGGAACCTGTGCGTAGTCCTTTGGTGAATACAGGCTTTCTTTCAGCAGCTACAAAAAATATAGAGACATTTGTATCGGCAATTTTCGTGGGTCACGATCATTTGAATAATTATAGAGGATATGCTAATGGTGTGGAGTTAATTTATGGAAGAAAGTTTGGTTTGGATCCCCATGGGCCGCCCAATGATATCAAAAGAGGTCGAAGAGTAATTACTTTATATGAAGGTTTTTCCCCAAATGGTTTGTTTGAGAGGAGCTGGGATGATAAGATCGTGAACTTCGATGGCACGTTTGAGTATGACAAACAGCCCTTTGAAAATCGAATGATCTCAGATACACCGCATATTGGGATTACTCTTTCACAATCAAAGATGAAAGATATTATGATGTTGTTAATGGTGGGCTGTGCTGGTATTTGCTTGGCAGCATTTGTAGTTGTAAGGTTTAATCTTTGGTGCAAATGCTTTGAAAAATCTCAAAAACCTAGCAATAGTAATAAAGAACGAGCAAAGAATATGGAAGATATCTCAAGCATCTAACCCAATTATAAGCATGCCCTTTCTTTTTTTTTTTGGTTTTCTGTACAATAAATATTTACTAAGACAGTGTATAGTTAAATTTTCATTGTCAAAATAATTTTCTCCAAAAGCATATAATTGACTCACAATACTAGAATGAATTAAAATACTCTAATCTGGCATATGAAAAAGACGGCTTCTTTTTTACTTGTTGCAGGAAGTTTCAAAGTCTAGTCAATATAATATATGTTCTTATTAAATTTATTTTGATCAAAGACACTCAATGGCAGAGAACAACAAGACATATACCCTGAGAAGTGGCAGTGTAAAGTTGCTTAGACTAAAACATAAAAGAAATATGAGTATGCCTTCTATCAACACAACTCTTATTTCTGAACATCAAAATAATGATGACAAATTATCCGAGCAAACCCGAGATCCTGAGTGGAGTAATTCGAACGTTCGTGTATTATCCAAAAGAATATCTCTTCCTAGATTAGCAATACTGAATCCCGAAATCGTTCAGGATCAGCAAACCTATATATATCGTTCATATGACTCTCGAAGCACTAATCAAACACTTTCCTCAAGGGATGTATTTAGACATACACGACCTAAAGTCGAAGAGCCGGTAGCCACTTCTCAAACAGCAAGACCAGGTTATAACAAAAAAGAATTAAATATTGCAAATCAAGTGTCATCGGGTATATTTACCTCGAGAAATAGTGAGCTTAGAACCTTGAGAGGAAGTGAAATAGATACTATTGAAGAGGATCCTAACTTACCAGAATACACTCAAGATGATGAAGACAAAGATAAAACTTTTGTCTGGAATATAAGAGATGAAAACCATCTGAAGTTAGATCAAATAGCAGACTCAGGGGGATATTTAAGTAAATACAAGTCCAAATCGGATTCAACCTCTGAGAATGTAAAGCAGAAAAATAAACCATTTGAAGAAGTCAAACTGAAGGAGAGATACTACAGTATATTTAAGAATCTTGGGACTAGCTTAATCGTTCCCGAAAACCCTCTAGGAACCTACATCCAAGAAACAGTTAAAAGAAAAGCCTTGCCGAATCCAGTAAGCAAGATGTATCATCATGAGGGAGGTCAAATCCCTGATTATAAGCTCCGTCACTATAGGCTTGGAAAGGCTCGGCTTACAGCCTTAGCAGAATCATTGGAATTGAATCACAAGTTAACATCAATTGATCTTAGGAGTAACGGAATTGACCCAAAAGGTGCATTATATCTACTTACTAAAGTCCCTACTACTATAAAGGCAATCAATTTATCTGACAATAAAATTGGGAAAGAAGGCACAGAGAAGCTCTGTGAAATAATAAAATCTTACCACTATGCTAACCTGATGAAATTGAACTTAGAATCTGTCAATCTGGGAGATAAGCTAGCCGAACCAATCCTCAAGGCTCTGCTTCTGAATGACACTATAAAATTTCTGAATCTCTCAAAAAATGATATCAGTGACAGATCTGCCCCTCACATTTCTCAGCTCCTTCAAGAGTCTGGCATTTTGCAATTGTATCTTCACTGGAATAAGATCACGTAAAATATTCTCTCATATTTATTAATTCTTAGTTATTCTGGATGTAGTATTATTCTTGATGGTCTGATGAAGAACGACAAATTGAAGGTTCTTGACTTGTCATGGAACAGAATTGGCGATCCTAAGATGGTTACTGTAACTAAGTTAGCGCAGTATTTTGAAAAGACTAACACATTGGCCCATCTCGACCTCTCACATTGTGGTTTTAGTGACGATGAACTAGATATGATCTCGAAGGCACTTACAAAAAATCATTCCATCTTAGGGATTCACTTAAACGGAAACGGGAATTTTAATTTTTCGACGAATAGTCTTGGTTATCTAGAGAAGGAAAAAATTAGTGATATGTCAAAACAAATCCTTTGGAATAGGATACCAACAAGTTCTAAGAATGCTAATAAGAAGATGATTGAATACAAAGGTTCAGGAGGTTGCTATATTTGTGAGGGATGGAGAGAAATCAAGTTTGTTTGGAAAAATACAAAGCCAGATTTCGATCCAGGTAAGACTTTTTCAAGAATCATTCGAATTTTTTAGAGCCTGTTTATGCACATTTCTCCTTTGATAATTGGAGAGCAGATCTTATGGATAGAGAAGATGAAAATACCTGGGTAACCTATAAAATGTGTCCTCCTGGGTCTATTCAATACTACTTTTCTATTAAAGGTGAAGGAACAGAAATCAACGAAGAGCAGGCTAGTACATTGCTACCAGAAGATCAGAGAATTCATGTATTTGCAAAGGAAAAATGTTTAATGCAATTAGAAACAAGAAATGACAAAAATTCATATCAAGAAGGATCTCTATGTAGATAAAGTAAACATGATGACAGTTGAAAGATTTGAGCCCCTCACAAATGAGACATTGGATTTAGCAATCACCTCATTTATACCTAGACAAGAGCCCAAGGTCTGGCCCCGACCGAAAAAGCTAAAGAAAGTGTGGAAGTTTAGCAATTCTGTTTTTAAAGATTATAGACAAGATTCTGAAGTAGGATTGTAGGTATGAATGATTATTACGATAGGATCTAGAAAGAAAGTGCTTTGAATTTGATTTTCACCAGAGTAAAATTGCCAAGTTGATAAAAAATGAAGAAGAGACTACAGCTGTAAGGAGAGAGCTTTGGAATGCTTACCCATATATGTAATGATTTGTTAAATTGAGTAATAGTTAGACGAGCTGCATACAGATATTACTCCGCTTTATCTCCAATTGGAGATGTCTTTTGCATAACTTTGAACCCTTTAACTGAGTTCATTAACAAATGTGGAATTATTGACGGCCAATATTTGAAGCTTCCAGATCTAGATAAGAACTTTATTGCAGCAAACTATTCAGATAAGAAGCCCAATCCTAGAAATCCTGATAAAGGGTTGGTACGATATCAACTTCTGGAATTATTAGCTCGTTGTGCACACGACAAATACTATGCCAGTAAATGTCCCTTTTTATTTTGTTGACATGCCTAGCCAAAGTTACTAGTACTTTTTCTGAAGGACTGAGATTACTTTTGAAGGATGTTGTTAATTATTGTAAGACATTGGACCATTACCAATTTAAAAAGCGCTTGTGGCAAGATACTTGTGACCAGGCTATTAAGAACAACCTCAAAATCTTACAATCCCTCTACGATAAATACACAAATCCTGTTAAAGTCTTGAAAGGGGTTAGATATCTAACACTAACTGGTTTTCAAAACTTTGTTGATGACACCGGACTCATTGATAAGTGTATTACAGAAAGAGATCCAGCTATTCTCTTCAGTTTGTCAATGATGACTCAGGTCAACGAACTAGATTCTGATCGTCATTTACAAATGAGCTTTGTTGAATTTATTGAAGCTTTTGCAAGGCTAGCTGACAAACTGGAATTAGAAAATCAGTCCGATAAACTCCATCTAAAGATATTAGAGTTAATAAAAATATCTGCAACTCATTGCCTCGATATTACTTATGAGGTTAAGGCCCCAGTGGAAGAATAAGATGCTATTTGATTTGACAAGGTTTCACTTGTTTACTTATTTGTTTTCTTTCAATTTTTTTATGATATTAATTTTATTTCGACATAGCTGTATTTCTAACCTTGAAGCATACCATCCATTTTTTAGATTTTATTCTCAATAATTAATTATCTTCAAGTTGTCAAAAATAAATCTGTTTAGTCAACGTAATATACAGTTAGAAGTAAAAAAAAGTTTTCTTTACAGGCCTATTCACATACAACAAAAATGAGAAAGGAGTGAAAATAACCTTAACCAATAACGACATTTTCGGAGCTGAAGTAAGCCTTCTCTGGATCGGGATATTTCTTCTTTGATACCAGACAAGAAACAAAACAGACAAGTAACACGATTGCTAATATAGCTCCTGTTATAATTCCAACCATGATACGAGTATAGAATGATTTCGAATGTCCATAAGCACCCATACATTCGATCTGCTTAGGTCCTGTTCTTTTGTTCACCATCTTATTGAATTCAAAAGTCCCATCGGCATTTACAATAAAATGCTCCCTATAAGTTCTAATAGTACCATCTGCTCCTTTTTCCTCGTATAGCTTAATTACCCTTCCTCCACGCTGAATACCAACTGGTGGACCTGAGTTTGCTCTGCCCGTCTTTCTTCCATAGACCAGCTCAATTCCATCTAAGAACCCTCCATAGTTGTTAAGATGATCATGACCACAAAATACTGCGGAAATATCTCCATTCTTTTTGATTGCTGACAATAAACCAGTATTATGGAAAGGACAGCAGACTTTTTCTTGAAGTCCTCCGTAAAAGGTATAACTATTATAGAGATCCATATACTCAGGAAGTGGAATGTGTAAGAATGCTATATGCTGAGCAGAAGTTCCATAGACTTCTTTCAGCTTTGATGACTTTGAATTGTACCACTCTATCTGATCTTCCTCAACACAACCATAGCTCCATCTATTTCCAGCACAGCCATAAGATCCTGTATCAAAGAACCAAAGGTTAGCGGAAATATTTTCAGGGTTTATTCTCGAAAAAATTGGGATTGTGTATGTAGCAGGATGAGTAAATAGATTCTTTTCAGTTGCACTATAAGGGTGGGCCATATCCATATCTAAGATTTGTTCTGCTGTCAAATCAAGATCCAGGTCATGATTGCCAAGAGTTAGAGCATAATATGTTTTAGTTTCATTGAAAATCTGTGTCAATGCTCTCCAGGCTTTTTCATAAAAGCCTGTGAACAGGGTCTGTCTTTCACGCGCAACGACATCACCTGTTATAATAACTAAATCAGGCTCTGTTGCTTTTATTAAATCTCGTATAACTTGGTGAGTCACATTGTCCCAATTGGGATAGTTACAAAGATGAAGGTCTGTCAACTGTAAGATAGTGAAGGATCCGTCTTCGTGAAATTCAAATCTCTTGGAGAGTGACAAACCTATCGACAAGAATATAAATAAAAAATACAATGGCTTCATCGTGACTACGACTTTGTCATGAGAATATAAATAATTTTAAGAAGTGTTCATTAAATTTTCCAAGTTAGTCTGTCTTTCGAATTCCTCGGTTTTAAACTTATTGCGTCTTATTATAAATTAATCCTTTTAAGGAAAGGTTTAATGGTCATGCCATAGAACATTATATGATCCTTTCCTCTTTGCCTTTCATGTTCTGATACTATTAATACCTATCATGTTATGATGAGTGATTTGTGATAGAATGTCTCCAAAAATCAATATGTTTCTTAGTCCTCTAAAACGATCATACTTTCTAGAATATCCCTTGCAGAACACCCTCTGTTTCATAAATCACATGCAACATTGGACCTTAAGGTAGTTCGTGTTACAGTTCAGCCTGATGATATGTGTTGATTAGGAGCAAATTCCTAGTGCAGACTTGATGGGAATATAATAACTTTAGGAATGATTCTCTCAATCTAAAATTTTTTTCTAAGAAACAATCTAGATTTCTGAATGCAATTTTTTATAATTCACAATAGTCATTCTCTTAGGATGTTTTTAAGATAAGGTTATGTACATTATATTTCATTGGATTTTTTGCAATACAAAATTCAATATCTAAATATTTACAATTCAAGACTGCTGGTAAAGATTTCCATTTCATGAATAACATCTTTACCAAGATATCTCTTGAGAATAGCAAGCCCTAAGAAAACCATCATGGTAACCGAAAGTGAAAATGTAGCATATTCGGTTTCATAGTCTTCTGGAAAAGTGCTAGTAAATGGTTGAGGCTTCTTGTCAACCTCCAAAAAACCAGAAGGAGAGAAGCAAACCATTTGTTTGCTCTCATTCCTTCTTTGTGTAGTTTGATTAAAGTCATAAGTTCCATCTTCATTGACAATATAGTGAGTTCTTGTGACTTTGTAGAGTCCCATTTTATCATACCCTTCCTTTAATTTAATGACTCTCCCTCCTTTCATCAAGCCATGGCCTGGCCCATAGCTACCATAGCCAGTCTTTCTTCCATATAAAAGTTCAACTCCCTCCAGGAAACCACCGTAGTCGTTGACGTGATCATGACCCACAAATATAGCTGAGATGTCACCATTCTTTAGGACCGAAGAAAAGAGCCCAGTGTTCACTGCTGAACAACCGGTTGCCTCTTCTTTTACTCCATAAAATTGGTGCTCATTATAGAGTTCCATGTATTCTGGGAGGGGGATGTGGAAGAATGCTAAATGATGCGAGTTAGAACCATGTTCTGACTTGAATTTCTGGGACTCTCTGTTGTACCAAGCTACTTGATCTTTTTCAATACAGCCATATCCTTCATTAACGCCGTCACAGCCTTCGCTCCCTGAATCAAAAATCCATAGATTCGCGGCAGCCTTGCTGTGATTAATACTAGAGTATACAGGGATAGAGTAAGTGGAAGCACCAGACATGCCTTCTTCAGAGAGTTGTGAGACACTATATGGGTGTGTCATGTCGAGTTGCATGATCTCTCTTCTTGTGAGATCAGCCTCAGAATCATGATTTCCCAAGAGATAAGCATAGTAAGTCTCATACTCAGTGAAGGGCTGAGTCCATTTTTTCCAATTCTCCTCGAAGTAACCCTGTTTGGCTCCCAAGGTTTTCCAGAAGTTTCCAGAGAGGGCATCTCCAGTGATCACCACAATGTCAGGCCTGACTACTTCTAGCAGCTTTCTCTGGACATCCATTGTCTTTTTGTCAAGCTCTTCATTTTCGCCAAAGTGGAGGTCTGTTATCTGAAGTATCGTAAACTCTCCTTTCTCATTGAACTGGAATCTCTTTGGATGGCCTGCCGCGAGTGAAATAAGTAGGAGGATGATGTATATATTCATTCTGAATTAATATTAAAGAGACTATCTCCAGTTTTTTGCTGAATAAATACTGTTAAATGCATCAGTAGGATTATCAGAAAAAACTTAAGGAATTTAGAAACTGACTAGCCGATTAGCAAATCATATTTCAATTTCAGCTCATCTAAATCAGAGTTCTAACCAGTAACTATATGCTTTTATCCATGAGGCCTGCTGAAGATATTTACTCTTCGTATATCATAGATTTTCAAGCCAATAGCCAACGATCTTAACAAAAATAGGTAATATTAAGACACTATCTAGGGTATCAATAAGGTTCGTTGAGGTGATGAAGGGACTAAATTCATCAAAACTTTTTTATGGTTATCGGAAAGATCTTTCGAAGTTTAATTTTAGTTAGAAAATCCCCGACACGAAGAATTCGAATAAATCTCTGGTCTGTATCTCTACTGATGCAGAGAAGTTTGATACAGATTTTCTTCAGCTCTTATATTCTTTAATCTTAATTAATTATATCTAGCTAGACAGATTTAACTTCGATCTTATCTCTTTAAGTTGCAAAATGCTTTGAAATTCATTTGCGTTGTAATTTGTGATAAGATTGAAAATAAACTTACACAGAGTTTTGATCAACAATCAACACAAAGGTCGTAATAAAAATACAAAAAAAAAATAAGAGTAACAAAAAGTCACTAAAGATCTTCTAAGATGTTTTCTAATTTTGCTTTATCGCGCTCCTTCATTTCTTGCGCACTCGAAGTACGTTGACCTCCTTGTTCTCCCTTCTTTCCCAGAAGATGAGATATATTAGCTCCTGAAGAGCTTCCATTTGTTATCAACCGACTACGATTAGGCGAGCTATGCTCTGAACGTGAGTCTTTAATAGTATCATCCTGGCTCAAAGCCTTTAATTGATTAGCTTTTCTGCCAATTGAGTGGTCTAGACTGCTCTCTCTGGATAAAGGAGGGAGTTTCTTTTTAAGTATACTTCTATTTGCTTCGATATCCCTAGAAAATTGTCAGTGAAGTCACTGAAATATTTACTTAACAACGATCTTTTGATCTATGCTGACTGACAATTTTTGTAGCCGATTTAAGTGATGCCTATATTCTCGGATGTGCTCTTGAATCTGCTGCCTAGCACCTGTCCTTGCTTCCCTAGGACATTAAAAATGATTATTCTCTTGTACTGTTTCATCAGTTTTCTTGCAATAATCTCATTCTCATGAGCTATTCTATCCTGCTCGAGCTTCCTGAAGTAATTCCTTTTATTATGTGAGGATTGTTGCACCGAGGTTCTATGGGGAGAAACGGTTTTGGCATATTCATTTTCCCTATTTGTGATATTTATGAGATGATCCAGAAGCACTCTATTATTTCTTGTATTTATTAAATTGCTTCCTAGAAGATCAGCCAACAATTATTCTCAATTACTAAGCTCATTGAATCGAGATCTCTGAGCCTTGAATTTATTCATGTCATCCAGGATAGCCATATGTTCCGAATTAAGTTTGGTTTTTCGTTGTTTAATAGAGTTCAGATTTCTAAGGTGAGCTTTGTAATTCCTATATGTGAGAAATATGGGTTTATAGGGTACTGCTCCTGCATGTAAACCTCGGAAAAGTTGGAAGTAATGTACTTCGGTCCCTTCATTATTGCAATTAATTTTTATTGCAACTTATAATAACATCTATCGTAACATGCTCTTATCAGATTATTTCGCGGTGTTTGAGGAAATTCAAACCCTTCCTACCTGACGTTTCTCATACTACCAAAACACAGAACACACTTACAATCAATTTAAAACTTCATACAAATTTAACGTCCTTTTCTGTTACCAGCTCCCTTCTCATGTTCATCTTTCCAATCATCCCATTCTCTATCCTTATAGGTTTGCTTATCGGCGACTTCGTCTTTATCAGGGTCCTGTTCTTCTTCTTGCTTTCTCAATCTCTCCATTTTTTCTTGTTGTTTCTGCATCTCTTTCATTCTGGCCATCTCCATCTCAGCAAATTCGTCCAAAGTCATAGTAGGTTGGGATCCTGTGGGTTGGAAGACACCTGCCTTGATCTCTTCCCTCTTCTTCTGATGGTACATAGGGTCACATTTCTCACAACCGTGGTGATGTTGGCTGGAGAGGAAATAGGGTTGATCAGGTCCTTGTTGAGCTTTCTAGGAAAATTATGAAAATTCTTAAAAATTCTACAGGAACATGCCAGACCTTCATTGGCTTGGGCTTGGGCTTTTCTTCGACGTAATTTGGGTTATTCTTCTTTTCTCTTTCAATTTGTTCTCTATGTTCTTCCATTTGAATAGCCAGATTAGTCATTCTAATGTCTTCGATTGCCTTAAGGACTTTTGTCTTAATGTTAAGAATGAGAACTTCTCTTCTAGCGTCTTCATCCTTGATTTGTTCGAGGTTCTATGGCTCTCAGAAATGATAAGAACAAAACTTGCCTTAATTTTGTTTTCAAGTTCCTTTTTGTCCTTAAAGCTTTGGATCTTTTCTTCTCTGGTTGGTTCATATTGCATATTATCGTAGATGGATTTCCATTGTTTTCTTTGCTAGAAGATGAAAAAAATTTAGGTTGAATTACTTCTTTTGTAACGAGTTCGTAGTGATTTGCGAGCTTAACGAACTCATCTAAGTACAATTTTTGTAACTTCAAGTTGGCTTTTCTATTCTCCATAATTCTGCCAAAAATGTCTGCAAGATAAAAAGGAAGAAGGATATATCTATGGAACTTTTAGGTGAATTCAAATCAGACTTACTTAAGATTCTCGGTTGGGATTTCTTTTAGTTCTTCATTGGGTGAAAACAGTCCATGATAGATGATGGACTTCTCAATTTTCTTCAGGAGTTTAATAGCGTCCTCATATGGAAGATTGACTTGGCAATCCTCATACTCCATCCAGGATTTTTGGACAAAGTCGAAGTTCTCAGAGATCTCCTCTTCTTTGTGGAAGAAATCGTCAATGTCGCTCTCAACACCACCTGATTGGTTTACAGGATTTGTGTCAACCATTTTAGTATAGAGTTGGGGAAATTTATTTGATTTTGTAATTAATTAAAGACACAATAGTTTTAAAGTGCATCAGATTGAATTAAATTAACGAATATATAATTGAAAAATATCGATTGTGAATTCTGAAATTTTCCTCATGAAAAAGAGCCAGGCCAAGACAAAGCTCTCCATCTACACTCCCAACCCACAAAAAAGTGTCGCCACCGAACCATCTCCTGCAATCAGCTACGTAAAGCTCCAAAAGCAAAATAATCGCTATAACCAAGCTCTTCGATCCATTGCATCAGCCAGACAGGACACTTTCAGTTCTCCAATCACTGTAACTCAAAAGGCTCCAATTTCTCAAACTCCTAACGCTACTTCTAACAGAATTCTCTTCTTCAAATCCAAGGCTGGGATGTCATCAGGCCAAAATCAATCATCTAAAGAGAACTTGCAACCCAATTTGTACCATTTGCCTGCCCCATTCCTCGAAAGAGCCTATACTGAGGAAAAACTAGAAAGACATGATACTTCCATCTCAGGAGGAAGCGTCCATACCCCAACCAAATTCACATTGGAAAGGCCAGTCTTTGAAGTAAACAATAGAAAGCCCTCCCCAGGCCATGTGAAAAGCAACTCTACAAATAGACCTCTCCAAAGTAATAGATATCAAAACGGAAACGGAAAAAGCACTCCTACTCATCCTGCTAAGACCCTCTCAGTCTCTTCTGCTGAGTGTCTGCTCAAGAATAACTTTCTTGCCAGCAACTCTAGCCTCTTTGGATCCCGAGTCCTCAATCTTGGATCGAGAGAACTCACTGAGTCTTCTGATAGAGGATCAAAAGGAAACATAATTCCTCCCAGCGAAAGATGTGCTAATCATCCTCACAAGAGAGCCAAGTATTATGCTATCTCAGAATCAGAGGAATCTGATAACGTTAGCAAATATTGTTCCAAATGTGCCATCTTACTTGCCCAAAATGGAGTCAAAGTTCAAGAAATCCTACCCAATGATGAGTCTCTCAGAAAGTCTGAAATTGAGGAATTCCTTATCAAGTTATCTAATACCAAGAAAGAACTAAATAACTTCTCTTCCTCCCTTCTTAGAAAGAAAGAAGACTTGCTTACCTATTTTGAGAAGCAGCACGAGAAGGCTAATCTTGTTTACGAGGCTCTAGAAAATCTCATTAGAGAAGAAAAGAAGAAGTGCATTGACACCTTGTCTCTAAACCAACAAGGAGTCATTGAAGAAATTGGCAAAGTTGAACAAGAAATCGCTAATGGTCTCACAGAGATCTCCCATATTCAAACTGATATTGAGAAAAATATCAATGATATTATCAAGAATATTGAACTTGAACCCTTCAAAAATGTCATTAAGCGCTATGACTCCAGACTTAAATCCTTTGAAGAGGCTGTCAACAAGTTTAAGGATCAGCATCTCACCATTCACAGATTGCAATCATTCAATCACAAGGGTCTTGAAAAACTCAGACCAATTTTCGCAAACTTCTACTCTTTGATGAAGCTAAACACTTCTATCATTAAAAAGAGTGAAGGTCCTGAGGAAATAGCTAAGCCAGCCGCTGATGGAAAGACTCTCCCTATCACAAAGAGCAGCTTGTATATCTCTTTCGAAAATAAGGAAATGTTTGAAAATGCAATGAATAATGAACAACCTTCCAGAAGATGCTCAGATCTCTATTCCTATGCCTATACCACTTCTGATTCCAGGATTGATGCTTCTAACAACAAGTTAAACACAACTATGCCATGCATTCCTGCCCATTCTAGGAGTAATGATGACCCAAGAATTAAGAAGGCTGGAATCGATCTAGAGGAATTTATGGGCAAGGAAACCATTAAAACCCCTAGGGAAAAGAGATTTGGAAACTTTGTCTGCATGACCTCAGTCACTAAGCACACAAATAATACCACTTCTCACATGAGTGGTACGATCCAAGAAGAAAATGAGGGTTCCGAGAAGGACCATTTGTTGATGTCAACCTTTTCTGAGAAGGAATTTTCGGCAGCAGATTCTCCCACAGAAAATAAGGAAAACAACCCTCCACAAAATGTCCTCTCTCAAGATGGCAAGGGAAAGCTAGGCTCCCAAAAGAGCACCAAGAAGTACATAAGCATTTTGGACAAGATTAGTGCTAACCAATCTAAGAAGAGTATTTATTACTCTAACATGCTAAAGAGCAATCCTTTGATTTCTCCCAGATATGTCACTCAGGAAGATGAAGAAACTATTGATGCTGAAGAGACTCTTTTGAATAAATCAGAGAGATACACTTCCAAGCTTCGTGAAAATAACACTATTACCTCAGCTTTTGAAGCTAATGACGTCAAGAGCTACAATTGCACTCAAGAGAACAAAACTGAGCATCCAGCAAAAGAAGTCAAGAACAACCCTAATTTGGTGTTCTTTATTGAAAATCAAATCAATAATGAGAAGCAAAACCCCGCTTCCTCTAATTACCAAAAGACTCTCTTCTGTTCTCCCAACTTTAAGGACAATATCCAACCTCAAGAAACCGACTTCTCTTAATTTGTAATTCGTTGTTGATATTTTTAAGTCTATCAATGTTTATATTTTGTTCATTGTCAACTAAATAAACTTCTTTGGCACCCAGTTAATTATTCCAGCTATATTTCCTAGCAATTATGATCAGATTGGAAGCCTAATTTATCAGGCAAAAACCTTAGGAAAAATAATTTTATTCAAATTTATTCCAAATAGTCCAAATGAATTGGGTAATTACTCTCTCCTTTTCCCTAATTCTCTAGTTCTTCGGCGGTGGTGGCGGCATGCCTGGTCTTCACAGACAAAGCTCTGATAATAGACAACCTCCCCCAATTTATATCATTCCTCTTAAGGCCTATCCTGCTCTTTTTGTTGGCAGAGAAGATCTTGAACCCGGAAATAAAGGTAATAAAGTCCCCTCCCCTTTGTTAATTTCTAGTCTTGCTCCCAGCTAGCATCTTGCATAACTTATGTAAATGAAACAGGTGTATAAGTCTCTAATCCTCATAGCTGCATATAGATTACCCCAACCAATGATGTTTAGTCTTCAGAACGCAACTCTTGGTAACTCAACCAACGTCGGTGTTCTGGAATTCACTGCTGATGATGGACTCTGTATCCTGCCTAACTGGGTAATCTATTTTTTGCAGCTTTTCTCAAAGTTTAGATGTTTGAACAATTGAGTCTTGATTATGGTGCTCCTGTCAACCTTCAGCTGTTAACTGGAGTCCCCAAGGGAAAGTTTGTCAAGATCCAGCCACATAAGACTGAGTTCATTGAGCTCCCAGATCCAAGAGCTATGTAAGCAAAAGCCATATTTCGTCTTACTGGTCAGTTTAGAAAAGCAGTTCTCTAACTACGTCTGTTTAACAGAAGGAGATACTATCAGCATCAAGGTCCTTGATAAATACTATCTAATGAATATTTTGGTATGTGCCACAACTGACCAATTATAAGTCCTAGGAAGTTAAACCCAAGTCTAGCAATAACTGTATTTGTTTGATCGAAGCCGATGTCGAAGTCGACTTCACTGCTCCTCTCGATTATGTCGAGAAGGTAAAGACATAATGATCTGAACTCACAGAATAGCCTCCCTCTTTGATCAAGAGAAATAGTTCCGTCAATTTGGATGACGAAGGTACTTCTAAAATTTGGATTACTTTATATCTATAGATGACAAGAAAAATGAAGGACCTTTCTGCGGAAAGGGAATCAAGATTAATGGCCAAGTTGTCGATCCTTCTCAAGAACCCAAGAAAGTAATGGCATATTTCCAAAAATTGAAAATTTCTAGAAAGTTAGTAATGAAGAGTACGATCCAAGAAAGCATAGAATTATGAACGGAGTGGTAACTATTACCAGAAAATGATTAACAATTAGAAATCTAATATAATGGGATACGAATTCAAGGGTCAAGGGCTGGTTATTGGCCAAACCCCAATTAACTTCTCTGGAATCTCAACCAGACCAAACACTAATCCCTCTAATACAACTAAGCCAGGTGAAGGAATAAATAAAAATATAAATTCATCTCAAACCAAAGCAACTATGCCTGGCAAAAAATAATTCATTTTGAGACAACTTCTTAATTAGAGAATTCGTATATATATTATCTCACTAATTTTATGAGTATGAGCAAAAATTCTTAATTTAACCTAAAATGATTGGCATATTTCTTTGGTACTATTAACGAGATCAATTCTCAATAAGTAATAAAACAGATTTTATGCATGTCTCGCACATGAATTTATACTCTTCTAGTCAAATTCATCTGGAGTTCATGCTTAGGTTCATATAAGAACTTGATAGTCATCTTCATTTCATATCCATCTCTTAGGCTAAAATCATATCTTTTCAAAAATTCAGACAAAATGATTCTTCCCTCAATCATGGCAAGATGTTGACCAATGCAATTTCTCGAACCAGCAGAGAAAGGAATGAAGGCAAATGGATCCTCCAAGGTAGGCTTTTTGATAAAACGATAAGGGTCAAATGCATGAGGGTTTTCGAAGTTCTGTTCAGAGAAGTTTAGGGCCATAAATTCAACATTCATAACAGTTCCTTTTTTGATTGTGACATCTAACAATTGATGATCCTGAGTAGCAACTCTAGGGAAGAGGTTAGAGGCAGGAGTGGCATGTCTTAGAGACTCCTTTAGGACTGCAGTCATAAATTCCATTTTCTGAAGAATTTCAGGGGTAAGATTTTCCCCATCCTTGTAAATATTGTCGACTTCTTTTCTCAATGCGGGAAGGTGTTCAGGGTGCTGAGTCAAGAAATAAGTTGCCATGGCAACCAAATGGCCTGTAGTGTCCATACCAGCCAAGAAGAAGGTGATGAATTCATCAACAATATCTTTCTCAGTAAGAGTGTCTTCTTCTGGGCAGGCTTCCACACTCTCGAAGAGATGGTCCAACATGTCTTTTCTCTCCTTAGGCTTACCCTTGTTTTTCAAATACTGTTCCTTCTTTTCAGTGACAATTTTGAGACAAATGTCTCTGAATCTGTTGATATTGTTCAAGACTCGTTTATGTCCAGGGAATGGACTATGCCTAAGAATATCAGGGCCTAGTAGAAAGTTGGAGAGAGTCAAGGCAGCTTTAGTGGTATCAGCTAAGAGGTCAGCAAGAGCAATTGTGAGTGGTTTTCCATCAAAAGTATATTTGTTAAGATCTTCACCAAAGAAAATTTCTCCAACCACTTCTCCAGTAATATTCTGGAATTCTTGCATGACTTTAACATTCTTAAGGCCTTCTTTTTCAATAATGTCAAATCTGTTCTTGGTGCTTCTTACAATAGAAGGGATAAATGATCTTAGAAGTTCAAAATGAAAAACATTAGAAATGATCTTTCTGTGCCTTTTATGGATAGCACCATCAGAGGTGATCAAGCCATTGCCAAGCAAGTCATTGACAAACCCAAGGATACCCCTTTGTTTGACATAGAGGTTCTGATTTGAATAAAATGCTTTAATCAGCTTGGTGTCGAGAAGAGATAGATTGATATCTCCTCCCAAGTTAAATGCAAGCAATCTAGCGTTAGGATTTTCGTTGAAAATTCTCTTTTGAAAGTAGTAATAATCTCCTTTTCTCTCAGCATTAGCGAAATACTTACCAATACCGCCAAGACCTGGGAAAAATATTGAAACTGCGCCTTGCTTCTTATAATGACGCAACTTCAAATAAGGTAATATGATAACAAAGACGATCACATATAAAATGACTAAGCCGAAGATATAAGATATCATTTTATTTTTATTCGTCTCCAATATTATAAAATTTAAGCCAAAAAAAAAGAAAATCACCCCAGAGAATTTAGGTTGATTGGATAGGTTTAGATGGTGAATAACTCAGCTAGACCTGTAAGACAGTCAATTTTATGAGGATATTCACTTTTCTCATTAAATTAGTGAAGGACTTCTATAGAAGAAAAAAGCTTATGACTTTTCAAGTGCACGTTAAAAGCAGTTCACACATATGTGAAATTGTAAAAAAAAAATATACATTAGAAGCATCATGGACTTTATTCTGGACGATATCATTAGTATTGTTAGGCAAAAAAGCTAGAATTAAGAATTTCTTTTGGAAGATAAGGAAATTAATAGAAAATCTATTGTTCTAGCTTTCATTGTTGACAAAGAAAGGGATTACTTGTGGTTTAACAATTTACGGCCTTGGTTATTGTTCTCAGTTATCCAAATATTTCAGGATTAATTGTGGGAAATGAAATAACCAAATAATGATTGATCCGGAGTATCTTAAGGTCCAAATAGATTAATCTTTCAAAGATGAGATGAATTCTTGTGTGGATTCGTGAAAGAAAAGGCTTCAGTTAATAGACTTTTGGTCTGCATAGTGCGTAAATTAATTTATTGTACAACTAATAAAATATTTCCAGTTTGACGTACCCAGATGTCGGGATCAATATACCAGAAGCAAATGATTATAGATTTGCCCATGTTCTTAAAGAGGTCCAATGAGATTGCAATGAAGCTTCTCTCCAAAAATCAAGTAATATTCTTCAAAGTCAAGATTTTACCCAATTATTTTAGTTAGAGCAATGTTTTCATGTACTGAAGAAGACAGAATATGTATTTTTGACACATGCAGATAGCATCCTACAGGAACAGTTTAAAAACGACCAAAATCTGCATTATCTCTCAATAACCCTAAATAATCTGGGGTGTTATTATATGAGGTTCTATAAGTCGTCTCTAAATCTCATCTGAATAGCAAAAATAAGATAAATGCTGGTTTGCAATACTTCAAAAAGGCAAAAGAGATAGAATATATTACTGAGGAGAAAGAAACAGCCAAGGCTGTTGTGAATCTGAATATCAGTATCGGGCATTTCAGAACAAAAAAGTAATATTCAACCCATTTTAACTGAACATTAGCTTTAAGAAAGCATTGGAATATGCCCAAACAGCAGAGAACCTTGTCAGCACACGAAATACGATTATATTCAACAGCAAAAATAAAGATAATCAGGGATATCTTCTTAAGGGACTCGTTTCAGAGAACTCCGAATTTATCCTTTACACTGATTCTACTTTGTCTCCTCTCTGCTGTTATTATATCGCTCTGAATTATGAACATATGGATATGCCTTCTGATGCATACCTAGCATACAAAAGGGGCCATGATATCCTAAAAAAGTTACAAGACAGGCCCGGATGGGAGGATAAATTCCTTAGGAAGCTAATATCTCTCAAATTGAAGCTCAAGGTAGAGTATTAATATTGTTCATAATTATCATAGGAAGAATTACCATATATAACCCTCGAATTCCCAATAAGAAAGACGAATAATACTTTCCATAAGCCAACCACTAGAAAGCTCGATGAATTGCAAACGAATAGTCTTATGCATGATGAAAAGAGAAATAAAAAGGATAATTTCTTCTCCAAAGAAAGACTAAAATATAAAGAAAACCTTGATGCCCGTAGCTTTCAAGGTTTTTATAAGAATAATGAGGCTGAAGATAGTCAAGAAGAGAGCTCTCCTGAAAAAGAAATCAAAAAGGCCGTTGTCCTTCGTAAGTCCTTTTTGCACTCCATTAATAATTAGCCTCGATAACGAAAGAAAAACCCAGAACACTTGGAACTAATGGCAGGAATTTCCTGAAGTTCAAGCGAATATATGGCACCTCTGAAGATCCTCATAATGTAGTGAAAAGTTATTTTTTCCTAATTTCCTTAGAAAAGTGATATTGTTGGCTATGGTTATAGAAGCAAAAAACCAACTCACCCACCCTCAGCCTCACCTTATAATGAGAACAAAATTTTAAATAAGTCCTTTGATATAGCCCCAAAACTCGATACTTCCTTTATTGAAAACACTAGAGAAAAATACAATATGACTCCAGCCATTCTAGTCGATAATAATATATTCTCAACAAGTAATCAAACAAAATTAATAGAAAAGCCAAAACCTCCATCTAAGAAGAATGACCTTGCTACAAAACTCTTAAACCTCAATAGAGGTGGCCTTAAAATTAAAAGTAGTAAGACGACTCCACAGAGCTCTATTGAGTCAAGTCTTGAGTTTGAAAGCAGACCAGACTTTGAGTTCTTATTTGTATTGAGTAATAAGATCAGAAAGAGAATGAATATCATGAATGAAAAGCTAGATGATCTTGGGCTCTTGAACAAAAAAATCAAAGAAAGTTTAGAAGAAATAGAACTGGATATAGTATAAAGTCTTGTTTAAACACTTATGTATTTTCTGATTCTTCATTTACATCTTTTTCTCGTATTTTACTTTTTCCCTGTACAGTAGAGTTGATCTGATAGATCTCCTATTGATTGCAAGTATTGTCAGAAATTAAAGTTCTAACTATAAATTTAATTCTGATTCCCTGTTATCCCAAACAACCTAATCAATCTAAAATAAATGGCAACCTCATTGAAGCAAACAGCTGAGACCAGTATTAAGTCTGCCAATCAACAAAAAAAGGACAGCTTATACATAGAAGGATTTACCGGTAACGATTGGGGTGACAAGATGACCTTCACTGTCGGTGTTACTTATTTTGGAGGTATGAATAACGAAAATCCAACCTGATAACTTCTAGCCTGCTTTTTGGGACTCTTTAAGGGACTATACGAAGGCTTCCCTAAGAACTGGAATTTACCAAAGAAGCTCTTGTTAAATAACATGTTCAATGCTGTTGGAAGAACTTCAGCAAGATATGGAAATGCTTGTGCTGCAGCAAGTAGATAGAAAATGATCTTTTTTGATA
>Ga0065720_1003237_pt1 | contig 20597 bp, 12 predicted proteins | sample Thericmetagenome_FD_59107 | JGI IMG/M metagenome (GOLD analysis project Ga0065720, IMG submission 59107) | Thermophilic microbial communities from the Joint Bioenergy Institute, California, USA of rice/straw/compost enrichment - eDNA_2 v2... | ecosystem: Engineered > Solid waste > Grass >...
CCCCGACGGTCAGCGCGGTCAGCGCACCGTCGAGCGGAGCGAACGCCAGGGTCATCCCTGTTCACCTTTCTTGTTCGTCGTTGCGGTTGATCTCGTGAATCGACTGCGTGACTTCCACCGATGCCCCACCTGCGGGCGAGGGCGAAAAACACTGAGGCCGCGGATCCCGGTTTTCGGGTTCCGCGGCCTCGAGGTGAGCCGAGCGGCCTAGGTTCGCTAGACCGATCGTCGTCCTCGAGGCGGGATCCCGCGGGCGTCGGCGCCCTTGACCGTGTCGTCACCAAGCTTCTGGATCCGGATCTCGCCGGAGGCCTTGGCCAGGCTCGACATGGCCGCACCCGCGACGGCCACACCCTGGGCGGGGGCGGCGGCCGGGGTACCGATGTAGTTGTTGATCTTCACGGTGCCGAAGCGATCGGCTCCCGGCAGCACGGCAGCCGCCGGCACGAGCCCATATACGGACTCGGTCCGCACGACGGTCGCAGCAACCGGCCGGCCCAGCGACTGGGCCATGACGGACGCCCGGTGTGCCGACATGTTCGGCGAGCAGGCAGCACGCGGCGTCGACGGTCGCGCATCGAGCAATGTCGTGGCCATCGTCGTCACCGCCTCTCTCGCCGCTTGTCGACACACACAGGGTGAACCGACGCTGTACCTGCGCCGGTTGTTGAAGAGTAAGCCCGCCGGGCGGGTGTGAGCAAAGTGATTTACGCCTTCACGGGCCTCGTTTCGGTAACGGATTGGACTCGACCCCACGCCCGAGCCCGCGAGACCGTGTCCGCCGTCACCCATCCGAGGTCTCTCCGTCGTCGGATCCCGTCGCTCGGGCCACTCGGCGGTCAGTCAGTGGCCACTCGGAAGTCACTCGGTGGCCACTCGGGGCGTCACCCGGCCGCCGGAGGGCCGACCTGTTCGACCACGTCGTCGGGCCGGGCCCCCGCCACCAGCTTCAGCACCGCCTCCCCGTACCGGGTGAGCTTGTGCGCGCCGATGCCGCTGATCGTCACCAGCTCCGCCTCGGTGCTCGGCCGCCGCTCGGCGATCGCGGTCAGGGTCAGGTCGGTGAAGACCACGTACGCCGGCACCGACTGGGCCTGGGCGACCATCATGCGCCACTGCCGGAGCCGTTCGTACAGCTCTTCGTCCATTGTGGACGGGCAGGTGGCGCACCGGCCGAGCTTGCGGTCGATCGGCGCGGTGAGGTTCGCCCCGCACACCCGGCACGGCGTCACGATCAGTCGCCGCCGCGTCCCGTCCGCGTCCCGCGACTCCCGCCGCCGGGCGCCGGCCCCGCTGCCCTCGGCCCCCGCCGAGGTCAGCGGCAGGAAACGTGACGGACGGCGGCTCCGCCCGCCCTCGGCCCGGGCGGTCGCGTACGACAGGGTGAGCCACTGCCGCGCCCGGGTGATCCCCACGTAGAAGAGCCGCCGCTCCTCCTCGATCGCGGCGGGCGTGCGCGCGTACGTCGTCGGCAGCACGCCCTCGACCAGGCCGACCAGGAACACCGCGTCCCACTCCAGGCCCTTGGCCGCGTGCAGGCTCGCCAGCGTGACACCGTCCACTGTGGGCTCATGCTGCAGCGCGGCCCGGCGCGCCAGCTCCTCGACGAACCCCTCGAGGGTCGCCTCGGATCGCCGGGCGTACTCCTCGGCGATGCCGACCAGGGCGGCGACCGCCTCCCACCGCTCACGGGCCGCCCCGCCGGACGGTGGGGCATCGGGACGCCAACCCACCGCCTCCAGCGCCGCGACCACGGCCTCCCGCAGTGGCAGGGAGGCGTCGACCGTCCGGGCGGCGGCCCGCAGCGCGGCGACGGCGCCCCGGACCTCCGCCCGGTCGAAGAAGCGCTCGGCCCCGCGCACGACGGTCGGCACTCCGAGCTGCGCGAGTGCCTCTTCGTACGCCTGCGACTGGGCGTTGGTCCGGAACAGCACGGCGATCTCGCGGGCCGGCACTCCGGAGGCGATGAGCTCCGCGCACCGGGCCGCCACCGCCGCCGCCTCGGTGGCCTCGTCCGGGTACCCCCGCAGCACCGGCTCCGGGCCGGCCGGCCGCTGGCCGACGAGTTGCAGCCGGAACCGGGCCTCCTCGCCCTGTGACTTGCTGATGACCTCGTTGGCCAGCGCCACGATCTGCGGAGTCGACCGGTAGTCGCGCACCAGCCGCACCAGGGTGCCCTCCCGGCCGCCGCGACAGCGCCGGGCGAAGTCGAGCAGGTAGGAGGAGCTCGCGCCGGTGAATGAGTAGATGGTCTGGCTCGCGTCCCCCACCACGGTCAGGTCGTCGCGCTCCCCCAGCCAGGCCTGCAGCAGCCGCTCCTGCGCCGGGTTCACGTCCTGGTACTCGTCGACCACGAAATGCCGGTACTGCCCGCGCACCTGGTCGGCCACGTCGGGGTGCTGCTCCACCGCCCACACGGCGGCCCGTAGCAGGTCCTCGAAGTCGATGACCCCGGACGCCCGCTTGATCTGCTCGTAGGCGGCGTAGACATCGGCTACCTTCGCCGGATCCTCGGGGGTGTCCCGCCCGGCCCGGTTCGCCGCGACTGCGTAGTCACCCGGCTCGACGAGGCTCGCCTTCGCCCACTCGATCTCGCTGGCCAGGTCGCGCGCGGTGACGCGGTCCGCCTTCAGGCCACAGCGGGCCGCGGCCAGCCCGACGAGGCGCGCCTTGCTCTCCACCACCTCCGGCAGCTCACGGCCACCGAGCAGGCGCGGCGCGAAGTACTTCAACTGACGCAACGCGGCCGCGTGGAAGGTGCGGGCGGACACCCCCGGGACCCCCAGATCGGCGAGCCGGCTGCGCAGCTGGGCGGCGGCCCGGGTTGTGAATGTGACGGCGAGCACGTGCCGGGCCTCGATCTCACCCCGCAGCACGCGGTAGGCGATGCGGTGCGTGATGGCGCGGGTCTTGCCCGTGCCGGCGCCGGCGAGGATGCAGACCCGGCCGGCCGGCGCGGTCACTGCGGCGCGCTGCTCGTCATCGAGCCCGGCGAGTACGGCCTCGGCTCGGGATGAGTCGCCGGCCGGGAATGAGTCGCGCGCCACACCGACGATTCTTCCAGTGACGGCCGACATCGTGGATGATCGACTTTCGGCGCCCAGAGTTGTGCCCGTCACCTTCACGGAGGATTCCTTGCTTACGGTGTACTCGGCGTCGTGGTGCGGTCACTGCCGCCGTCTGCGGGACCAGCTGGACCGGGCGAACATCCCGTACGAGGTCATAGATATTGACAAAGATGAGCAAGCCGTTGAGTACGTCAAGAGCGTCAACGGCGGCAACGCGACCATACCGACCGTCCGGTTCTCGGACGGATCGTCGATGACGAATCCCACGATCAACGAGGTCCGCGCCCGGCTGGTCCGGCTCGCAATCGGCTGATCGCCCAGCCATCGGACGATCGCTCGGGCCCGGGCCATCGCCCCGGCGCCGGACCATCGCGGGGGCCCAAACATCGCTTGCCGCGGAGCATCGACTGACGCCAGAGCCTGACGTCAGGGCATCACCCGAGGTCGGGGCACCACCCGAAGTCAGGGCATCACCTGAGGTCGGGGCATCGTCGGGCGTCAGACCTCGTCCAGCCAGCGCCGGATGAGGTAGTGGGCGATCGAGGACGGCGCCGCGACCGCGAACCCGGCGGCCGGGTCCCCACTCATCGCCAGCCGGATCTCGGCCCGCGTGAACCATCGAGCGTCGGCGATCTCATCCGGGTCAGGGTTGAGCTGCTCGTCGGGGTCGGCGATCGCGTGGAACCCCAGCATCAGCGAGCCCGGGTACGGCCACGGCTGGCTCGCCACGTACCGCAGGTTGCTCACGTGGATGCCGACCTCCTCGGCCACCTCGCGCACCAGCGTCTGCTCGGCCGACTCACCCGGCTCGACGAAGCCGGCCAGGCATGAGTAGCGACACAGGTCGCCCGCGCGACCGCGGCTCCACGCCACGTTGCTGCCCAGCAGGCACATCCCGTCCTCACCGGGCACTCCGTCGTGGACCAGCACGATCACGGCCGGATCGGTGCGGGGCCAGAGTTGGGCGCCGTCCTCAGTGGTGCGGATCCAGCCGCCCTGGCCGGGCTGGGTGGGCTGCCCGGTCATGGGCGAGTAGCGGTGCCGCGCGTGCCAGTTCGCCATGGCGACGGCGGTCATGAGCAGGCCGGCCTCGAACGAGCTCAGGATGTGCCCGGCCTCGCGGACGCCGTACGGACGGACCAGGTCGTTGGGCTTGGTCGGCGGCAGTGGCGCCACGACCGCGAAGTGCGGGGTCCCCTCCGGGTCGACCCCCAGGAAGATCCGCAGCCCGTCGGGCGCCTCGTCCGGCGTGAGCAGCACCAGCCGGTCGCCGGCGACCAGCGCCTTCCCGTCGTCCACCACGAGCACGCGCGAGCGGGTCCACGCCTCGTCCAGCCACACCGGGTCCGTGCGCAGCGACGTGGCCCGGTCCAGCGTGGACCGGGCCAGGGGCGGCGTCTCCATCCGACGCGGCAGCCGGTCAGGCACGTCCATTCCCGGAGGCTGAGGAGCCCTCCGTGGTCGTGGGCTCGGTGGGTGGCGGCATCAGCACGTCCTCGGGCGCCTCCAGCGTTCCCGCCGCTGGCGCCGGTACACGCTCGACAGTGGACAGTGTGGCCAGCGGCCCGGCCACCCGCTCGGCGTCACCCAGGACCACGGCCACGGCCTTGGCCGGGGCCAGGTAGGTGGTGGCCGCGGCGGCGACCTCCTCCCGCGTGGCCGCGGCCAGGCGGGCGGTGTGCTCGACCAGGTAGTCCAGCCGCAGCCCGTGGGCGGCGTAAGTGGTGGCCAGCCCGGCCAGCCCGGCCTGGGTGGACATGCCCAGCAGCAGCGAGCCGAGGGCGTACTGCCGGGCCTGCTCCAGCTCGTCGGGCGCGGGCGGCAGGTTGGCCAGCCGGCCCAGCTCGTAGTACGTCTCCAGCAGCGCCGCCGCGGTCACCTCGGTCGCCACGTCGGCCGAGAGGATCAGCGACGACCCGGCGATCGAGTGCTCGACCACCGAGTGCGGACTGTACGTGTACCCCTTGGCCTCGCGGATGTTCTCCACCCAACGCGAGGAGAAGTAGCCGCCGAAGATCAGGTTGGCCAGCTGCAGGGCGGCGTGGTCGGGGTGGGTGCGACCGACCGCGGGCAGCGCCAGCCGCAGGGACGACTGCACCGAGCCCGGCCGGTCGACCAGCACGATCGGTCCCGTCCGCAGGGGCGGGATGGGCGGGGTCTGCTCGGCGGCGCCGGCCCCGTCCCACTCGCCGAGCGCCTCCTCAGCGATGTCGAGAGCGGCCGATGCGTCGACGTCCCCGACGATGACCAGCACCGCCCCGGCCGGGTGCACCCGCTGGGCGTGCAGTTCGACCATCTCGGCCGTGCCCAGCGGCGTCACGTCGGCGGCGTCGGGGCTCTGCACGCCGTACGGGTGGTCGCCGTACATACGGCGCAGCAGCGCCACCCGCACCAGGTGCGAGGGCTGGCTCTGCGCCACCTGAATGCGGTCGAGCAGCCGGGCCCGCTCGGTGGCGACCTCCTGCTCGGGGAACGTCGCCCCGCGCAGCACCTCGGAGAGCACCGACAGGATCCGCTTCAGCCCGCTGGCCAGGCCGTTGCCGGAGATCAGCAGCCGGTCCGCGTCCACGCCGGCTGAGAGCGCGCCGCCGACCGACTGCAGGGCGGCGGCGATGTCCACAGTGGACATCGTGGCCGTGCCGGAGAACAGCGTCTGGCTCATCAGGGCGGCCCGGGCCACGAAGGGCGGGTCGAGCACGGTGCGGCCGAAAGGCAGGCGCAGCCGCACCTCGACCAGCGGGACCGAGCGCCGCTCGATGGCGATCACGGTCAGCCCGTTGGCCAGGGTGCGCTCCGCCGACGGCGGCACGACCAGGGGGCGGGTCTCCTCCAGCGGGGGAAGCTCGCGGGGTCCAACGATCGTCGTCACTGCATGCCTCCCCCGGGCACGACCTCCACCGTGGCGCGCCGGTTGCTCGACAGGGTCGCGGCGGCGGCCCGCACCTGCTCCTCGGTCACCTCGGCCAGCCGGGACGGCAACTCGTACGACAGCCCCGGGTCGCCTCGTTGCTGCTCGTGCACCGCGCACTGCAGGGCGCGCTGCAGCACCGTGTCGGTGTCGCGCAGCAGGTGGGTGGACATGCGGGCGACCGTACGCTCCAGCTCCCCCGGCTCCAAACCGTCCTGGGCGACCCGGTCCACCTCCTCGGCGACCACCGCCAGCACCCGGTCGACCGAGCCGCCGGGCGGCAGGTGGGCCTGCAGGAGCAGAGCCGTGGGATCCCGGACGTCGAACGCCTCGCCCATGAAGCTGACGTACCCGCCCACGCTGGTGGCGATGCGATCGGTCTGCACCAGGCGGCGCACGAGCCGGGACGCGTCCCCGTCGGTGAGCACCTCGGCCAGCACCACGTAGGGCAGGTAGGCGGCGAAGTCGGTGATCGGGTCGGGCACCCGCCAGGCCGAGGCGAAGGCCGGCAGCGGGGCCAGCTTGTCCACATAGGACTGCCGCCGTTCGCTGGTGATGTCCGGCTCGGCGAAGCTCGGCCGGGGCGGCGCCGGCCGCGCCGGCACGTCCCCGAAGTGGCGCTCCACGAGCTGCGCGGCCCGGTCGACGTCGAGGTCCCCCGCGACCGCGAGCACCGCGTTGCCGGCCGCGTAGTAGCGCTCGAAGAACTCGGCCGCGTCGGCGACGGTCGCCGCCTCCAGGTCGTCGAACGAGCCGTACCCGTCATGGGCGTTGGGGAACGTCTCGAAGAGCACCGGGGGCAGCTTGAGCCAGGGGAACCCGCCGTACGGCCGGTTCAGCACGTTGACCCGGATCTCCTCTTTGACCACATCGACCTGGTTGCGCAGGTTCTCCTCGGTCAGCCGCGGCCCGCGCATCCGGTCGGCCTCCAGGAACAGGGCCCGCTCCAGCGCGTTGCTCGGCAGCATTTCGTAGTAGTCGGTGTAGTCCAGGTGGGTCGACCCGTTGAAGGTGCCGCCCGAGCCCTGCACGTGCCGGAAATGGGCGAGCTTCTCCAGGTTCGCCGAGCCCTGGAACATGAGGTGCTCGAACAGGTGGGCGAAGCCGGTCCGCCCGACCGGTTCGGAACGGATGCCGACGTCGTAGACGACGGCGACGCCCACTACCGGGGCGGATCGGTCGGGGGCGAGCACCACCCGCAGACCGTTGTCCAGGGTGAACCGCTCGAGGGATCGCTGATGGATTGCCGGCACGCCATGAAGGCTATCCGCTCCGCGTGACCGCCCGGCTGGCGGAGGCGCCGACACCGGTCCCGTCACTCCGTCGGGAGGCCGGCGACCAGGGCGACCAGGGCGTCGGCGTCGAGAAGATCGGCCGGACGTACGGTCTCGTTCTCCCGCACGTAGTGGAAGCCGGCGCTCACCTGGGACACCGGTACCCCCGCCAGCTCGGCCCAGGCGATCCGGTAGGCGGCCAGCTGCACGGCGGCCGCCTCGGCGTCGGCCCCGGTCGGCTTGGCCCCGGTCTTCCAGTCGATGACCTCGTACTGGACCGTCTCGGGACCCGCGCGCCCACCAGTGCCGGCCCCGCCGGCACCGACTCCGCTGGTGCCGCCCCGACCGGCGGCCGGCTCGTCGCGGCGGAAGACGGCGTCCATGCGGCCGCGCACCACGACCCCGGCCACCACGGTCGCGAAGGGGACCTCCACCCGCACCGGGACCCGGTTGGCCCACTCGCTGGCCAGGAACGCCTGCTGCAACTGGGCCAGCTCGGCGTCGCTCGCCGCGTTCTCGTCGCCGGCGCCGGGCAGCTCGTCAAGATCCAGCAGAGCCGCCCCGCCGAACCGCTGCTCCAGCCAGAGGTGGAAGGCCGTGCCCCGGCGGGCATGCACGTCCGGCGCCTCGGGCAGCGGGCGGCGGATGCGGCGGGCCAGCCGGGCCGGGTCGCGGCGCAGCGCCACGAGCTGGGAGACCGACAGGTGCGCGGGCAGCACCACGTCGATGACCGCGCCCTGCCGCTGCCGGTCCCGCTCGGCCAGCAGCAGCCGCGCCTCGGTCTCCCAGGCAGCCACCTGCTCCCGGATCTCCTGATCACTATCGGTCAGATCCTCGGTCGGGGTCGGCTGGGCCAGGGCCGCCCGGACCAGGGCGGCGCCCTCCTCGACCGCGGCCCGGCGGTCGCCGATCGGGTCGTCCGGCCACTGGGCGCTGACCTGTTGGGCGAGCGTCGGGTTCACCTCGTCCGGGGTCACGGGCGGGACCCAGACGAGCACGTCACCCGCGCCCTCGCGGCAGGCGGCGGCGATCTCCTCCAGGAAGATCGACGGCTCGCGGGGCTTGGTGAGGCCGTCGCCCCAGCGGTACCCGCTGCACAGCAGCAGGTGTCGGGGACGGGTGACCGCCACGTAGGCCAGCCGCCGCTCCTCCCGCTTGGCGTGCTCCCGCCACGCCTGATCGAACTCGGCCACGGCCGCCTGCAGCTCGCGGGCGTCGGTCGCCGCCTCGATCCGGAACGCCGGCAGCCCGGCCGCGTCGCCGCGCAGCGGGAACGGCAGCACGCCGACGCCCTTGAGCCAGTGGTCGCTGCCCTGCGGCCGGGCCGGGAAGGCGTCGGTGCACAGCCCGGTGACCGCCACGACGTCCCACTCGAGACCCTTCGCCGCGTGCACGGTCAGGATCTGCACGGCCCCGTCGAGCACCTCGACGTCGCCCGGGGTCAGCCCACGCTCCTCCTCTTCGGCGGCGGCGAGGTAGGCGAGGAAGGCCGACAGGGTGCCGCCCTCGGACTCGGCGGCNAACCGGGCCGCCACGTCCCCGAGCGCGTCCAGGTGAGCCCGGGCCAGCCCGGCTGACGCGCCGGGCCGGGCGGCCACCTCGACATCGAGCCCGATGGTCTGGGCCACGTCGGCGACCAGGTCCGGCAGCGACTGGTCCAGCCGGGAGCGCAGCGCGCGCAGCTCGTCCCGGAGCAGGCACAGCCGNCGGTAGCCCTCCGGCGAGTACCCCTCGGGTTCGCCGAGGTCGTCCAGCGCCTCGGCCAGCACCGCGTCGTCCAGCCGCTCGCCACCGAGGTCGGGNTCCTCGACCGGGCCGAGGCCCGGGATGGCCGGCTGGCCCGGACCGGCGTCGGGGCGCCGGGCCTGGGCCAGCACCCGCGCTCGCCGGTACAGCGCGACGATGTCCCGGGGCCCCAGCCGCCACCGGGCGCCGGTGAGCAGGCGCAGCAACGACGCCCCGGCGGTCGGGTCGGCGAGCACCTGCAGGGTGCTGACCACGTCCCGGACCTCCGGCGTGTCGAGCAGGCCGCCGAGGCCGACCACCTCGACCGGCAGGCCGCGCTCGCGCAGCGCGCGCTCCAACGGGGCAATCTGGGACCGGGCCCGTACCAGCACCGCGGTCGTCGGCGCGCCGCCGTGCTCGGCTCCCCAGGCCTGCCAGGCGGCGTCGACCTGGTCGGCCACCCACTCGGCTTCGTCCAGATAGGACATCGTGTAGGCGCAGCGGACCAGCGGCTCGGCGAAGCGGGGCCGGTACCCGGGCGCGGGGCGCAACGGCTTCACCGGCGGGGTCGAGCCGGTGCGCAGCTGTTCCGAGATGCGGTTGGCCACGGTCAGGATCTGCGGCGCGTTGCGCCAGCTGATCGACAGCGACCGGTGATCGGCCGGCTCCCCACCGACCCGGGTGAACAGGCGCGGGAAGCGTTCCAGGGTGCCGGCGCTCGCCCCCCGCCAGCCATAGATCGACTGGCATGGGTCACCGACCGCCACGACCGGGTGGCCGTCGCCGAAGAGCGCCCGCAACAGCTCCGACTGCGCGTGCGACGTGTCCTGGTACTCGTCCAGCAGCACCACCCGGAACCGGTCCCGCTCCGCCTCGCCGACCTCAGGGTGGTCGCGGGCCACGGTCGCGGCCCGGGCGAGCTGGTCGCCGAAGTCCATCGCCTCGGTCAGCCGCTTGCGCTGCGCGTACTCCCGGACCAGCGGCAGCAACGCCAGCCGCCCCTGCTGCCGGTCGAGCACGTCCTTGACGGGCCGCGGCGGCTTGCCCCCGCTCAGCCCCTCGATGCGCGCGGTGAGGCCGAGCGTGAACTTCTCGATGTCGTCGGGGTCGCGCAGGTGCTCGGCCAGCTCACCGGCGAGCGCGAGCACCGCGGCCGTGGCGGTGGCCTGGCCCAGCGGGAACTCGCGCATGGCCGGGCTGTCGTGCTGGCGCACGACCACGTCGGCGATCTGCCAGCAGGCGGCCTCGGTGAGCAGCCGCACCGTCGGTTCGAAGCCGGACCGCATGCCGTGCTCACGCACGATCCGGGCCGCGAACGAGTGGTAGGTGGCGACCGTCGCCTCGCCGTGCAGCTGCTCGTCGTGACCCACCAGGCGGCGGAGCCGGCCGAGGTAGAGCCGGATCCGGTGGGCCAGCTCGCCGGCCGCCTTGCGGGTGAAGGTGAGGCCGAGCACCTGGTCGGCGCGCACGTACGCGTTGGCCACCAGCCAGGCCACGCGCAGCGCCATCAGCTCGGTCTTGCCCGAGCCCGCCCCGGCCACCACGAGCAGCGGCTCGTCGGGCGGCGCGCTGATCACCGCGAGCTGCTCGTCGCTGAAGCCCTCGTACTTGAGGCCGAGGTGGCGCTGGATCTCGTGCGGGGAGTAACGCGGACCCGGCAGAGCCGCGCTGAAACGCCGGGCTCCGGCGGCGGTCATCGGGCCTCCCTTCCCAACCGTGCGTCGCGTGGCACGCGAGCGCGCAGCGTGTCGCCGATCATGACGGCACCTGCCGACCCTTGCCGGACAGCGGACAGGAGGTGCGCACCGCGCAGTAGGGGCACGAGTCGTTGACGACCGCGCGGAACGTGGCGGCGGCCATGGTCGCGGCCGCCCGGCGCACCAGGTCCTCGGCCCAGCCGGGATCCTCGCTCTCCTGCAACGGTGGCTGCGCCCGCACCGTCGGCTTGACGCTGTCGGTGCCGACCGCGACGATCTCCGCGCCGCCGGACGCCTCACCGACGCCGAACGCCCCCGCCTCCACCGCCACCTGGTAGGACGCGAGCTGGGGGTGCTCCGCGACCTCGGCCTCGCTCGGGGCATTGGCCCCGGTCTTGAGATCCACCACGACCAGCCGGCCCTTGGCGTCCCGCTCCAGCCGGTCCACCCGCCCCCGGATCTGCACCGCCCGGCCGGCCGACGCCTCGGTGGGCGGCAGGCGGACGTCGAAGTCCCGCTCGACCGCCACCTGCTCGCGGGGGTTCTCGGCGAGCCAGGTCAACAGCTTGTCGACCATCCGCTCGGCGCGCCGGCGCTCCTTGCCTCGCAGCCAGCGGGCCTCCAGCTCGATGAGATCGAACCTCTCGTCCACATAGGACCGGACTGCCGCGGCCATCTCGCGCACGCTCGCCTCGGCGAGCAACATGGCTGCCCCGTGCACGAGGTTGCCGATGGTCTGCTTGGCCGTCGGTGGGTTGCTGCCGCCGTGCCGCTCCAGCAGCCACCGCAACCCGCATCGCAGCGAGCCGTCCACTGTGGACGGAGACACTCGGACGAGGCCACCCTCGGCCACCAGTGGCCGGTCGTCGGAGAGCGGGCGCACGCCCCACCACTCGTCGGGATCGGCCCCCGGCACCCCCGCCTTGGCCAACCGGGCCAGCTGGGCGGCGGCGGCCCGCCGCAGCGGCGCGGGACGCTCGGGGTCGGTCACGACGGTCCGCAGCTCCGCGACCAGGGCCGGCAGCGTGATCGGTCGCCGCAGCACCCCGGTCGGCACCGCGGCCAGGTCCTCCGCCTCGGGCGCAACGCCGGCCCCGTCCGCCGCGACGCCCGGCTCGAACCGTACGGCCACCGCGTCGGCCGCCGCGGGCACGTCACCCTCGGCCGACCGTACGGTCGCGTCACCCTCCGTCGGGACGTCGGGTTGCGGCCGGACGGCGGTGACCAGCTCGCCCAGGAACCGGCTCGGCTGCTCGTCGCCACCTGCGCCGGTGCCGCTGGGATCGACCGCCGTCACGATGAGGCGGTGCCGGGCCCGGGTGATCGCGACGTAGAAGAGCCGGCGCTCCTCGTCGAGCAGGGCGGCGACCTGGGCTGCCGCGCTGGCCCGGCCCTCGGGCAACGCGCGCTCGGCCACCACGTCGACGAGCCGCTCCGAGCCCAGCACGCTGCCCCGCAGGCGCAGGTCGGGCCAGACACCCTCCTGCACGCCGGCGACGACGACCAGGTCCCACTCCAGGCCCTTGGCGGCGTGGGCGGTGAGCAGGCGCACCGCCTCGCCCTGGTCGGCCGTGGCGGCCAGGGTGTCGGTCGGCAGCTGCTGCTCGGCCAGGTAATCCAGGAAGACCTCGATGCGGGCGCCGGGCAGCCGGTCGGTGAACCGCGCCGCCGCGTCGAAGAGCACCAGGATCGCGTCGAGGTCCCGATCGGCCGTGGCCCCGCGTCGGCCGCCCCGGGCGGAGAGCGCGGCCCACCGCTGAGCCAGGCCGCTGGCCTGCCAGACCTGCCACAGCACGTCCTCGGCGGTGGCGCCCGGCCGGGCCGCGGCGGTGCGGGCGGTGGCGAGCAGCGTGGCGACGGCGCGGGCCGGCTTCACCCACCGTTGCTCCACAAGGGACAGTAGGGCCGGCTGCCGCAGCGCCTCGACCAGCAGCTCGCCCGACGGCCGGGACGGGTCGATGGCCCGCAGCGCCTGGCGCAGCCGTCGCTCACCGAACGGATCCGCCCCGCCGAACGGGGAGTGCAGCAGGTCGACGGCGGTGCCTTCATCCAAAGGGGACAGTCCCAGCGCGCAGCGGATCAGCGTGAGCAACGGGGCCACCGCGGGCTGGGTGGCGAGCGCGGTGTCCTCGGCCCCGGTCACCACCGGCACCCCGGCCTGGGTGAGCGCGCGGCGCAGCGCGGCATGGTGCTGCCGCAGCGACCGGACCACCACGGCCATGCGCGACCAGGGGACGCCCTCGTGCAGGTGGGCCTCGCGCAGCCGGTGCGCGATGTAGGTCGCCTCGCTCGTCGCCGACCGCAGCGTGCAGACGTCGACCGCCGGCCCGGCTGGTGCTGCCCCGGGCGCGGCGGGCTGGCCTGGCGCCGTGGGCTCACCCAGCGCGGTGGGCGCCTCGTGATTGACGGCGACCGCGCTGGTCAGCGTTCGGTGGCCCGCCGGGCCCCGCAACCGGGCCGCCACCCGGCGGCTCACCGTGAGCAGCTCCGGGGTGGACCGGTACGAGGTGTGCAGCGTGACCTGGGGCGCCGCGTCACCGGACATGGTGCGGAAGCGCTGGGTGAACTCCCGGACGCCGGTCGGGTCGCCGCCCCGGAAGGCGAACGTGGCCGAGTCGGGATCGGCGAACCCCACGACGTGCGTGCCGCCCCCGGCGACCAGCTCCAACAGATCGATCTGGGCCGGGTCGGTGTCGGCCAGCTCATCGACGTAGACGTATCGGCACCGGGCCCGCTCGGCGGCGAGCAACTCGGGATCCTCCTGCAGCAAGGCGGTCGCCGCCCGCACCAACTCAGCCTGGTCGTACGCGACGGTGCCGCGCGTGCTCGCGTCGCGCAAAGCGAGCACGTTGCGGTACTCGACCAGGAAATCGGCCGCGGCCACCCAGTCTGGCCGGTTGTGCTCCCGACCGAGCTCAGCCAGCCGGCGCGGCCCGATGCCCCGCTCGGCCGCCCGCAGCAGCAGGTCGCGCAGTTGCGCGGCGAAGGCCCGCGTCCGCACGGCCTGCCGCAGACTGGCCGGCCACCGCTGCGCCGCGTCGGGCGCGCTCAGCAGCTCCCGGATCAGCGCGTCCTGCTCCGCCCCGGTGAGCAGCCGCGGCGCCGGCTCGCCCCGCTGCGCGGCGGCCAGCCGCAGCAGCCCGAACGCGTACGCCGGAAAGGTCCGCACCACGGGCTCGGTCATGGCCCGGGTGCGGCCCGCCGTCACGCCCGCCGAGCCCAGAGCGCCGATGCGGGCCTCGATGCGGTTACGCAACGCGGCCGAAGCCTTACGCCCGAAGGTCAGCACGAGGATCTGGCCGGGATCGGTGCCCTCGGCCACCCGCGCCGCCACCGCCTCGACCAGCGTCGTGGTCTTGCCGGTGCCCGGACCGCCGATGACCAGCAACGGACCGTCCCGGTGGGCCACGACGCGGCGTTGCTCGGCGTCCAGCGTGATCGCCGCCGGCGCGTCCAGCCCCGCCCGCCGGACCAACCGGTACCGGGGAGCCGGGGTCCGCGACGCCGTCCTCGTGGTCACCCCGACATGCAACCACGCTCGGCCGACAATCTCCGGCAACGCCGCACGCGATGTTCGCCGCCCGGCCAGGGTCCGTCAGCCAGTCTCCGCCAGCCGGCCGGCGTTCGGCGGCCGGTCGGTGTTCGCCAGCCGGCCAAGGTTCGCCGTCCGGTCAGTGTCGATCGCGGGGACGGATGCTCGGCCACCAGCCGACGGGGCCCGGCCGGCCGCCGGCCAAGCGCCCGGTCAGACGCGGTAGCCCATCGCGCTGAGAATCTGGATCTGCTCCGTCAGCGGCTTGGTCTGCGTCACGACCAACTGGTTGAGGAGCCGGTTGATGCGGGCGACCCGGGGAATGCCCTCCAGCACGTTGCCCTCACCGAGATCGATGGTGCCCGAACCCATCAGCTTGTCCATCAGGGTGCGGTGCACGGTCGTCCGGGCCACCCGGACCAGATCGACCTGCTTCTCCGACGAGTTGGTCAGGCCCTCACGGAACACCACCCGGCGGGTCGTGATGCCGTACGACTTCGCGTACCAACGGGCCAGCGGCGGCGCGGCGTACCGGCCCCACACGACGAGACCGGCGATCACGAACAGCGCGAGGACGACTTTGCCCCAGGTGTACTCGAAAATCGTCACCAGCATCAGAATCGGCGCCAACAGCAACAGCACCGAAATGAGCATGGGAATTGCGACCACGCGCCAATGCTGGCGCAGGACCTTCACGAGGAGCTCGTCCTCGACCAGGGAACGCCGGTAAGACCGCTTGGACACCACGCCACCTCCGCCCCGGGCCACGTCATGCGACGAACAGGCCGGCGACACCACCAACGATACGGCCCTCCGCCAAGAGGGTCCACGATGATTTCTGCGCCCGCCTCGATGCTCGCGCGCCGCCGGAGAGAATTTCTCCGTCACGACGACCCGACAAGATCGGGCCAAGATTTATTCGCACCAACCACTGGCGAGCCCTCTTTACCATGGCACCAACGCGCGTCGGCTTGGGACTTTCTCCGGCCTTTCAAANGATCGCGACGCCAGGGGGGGCGACCAATGAACGCGTCACTCGCAGATTCCGCTCCGGCAAGCTACGCGGCGTTACCCGCAGATTCCGCTCCGGCANGCTACGCGGCGTTACCCGCAGATTCCGCTCCGGCANGCTACGCGGAATTGATCGTGTCGACNTCANTGTGGCTGCCCGTGGGGCGGGCCAACTTCTACAGCACNACGGCCAACAGNTGGCTGGTCCTGCCGCCGGATCCCACCGGAACCGTGCCCGCCCGGTCCCGCATGCTGGCCGATCCCGACTACGTGCCCCGCCTGCAGGTATCGGTGCTGCGCCGGCTGCTCGAGGTGCTGCCCCTGTCGTTCGGCTACGTGCCCGAGGCAACCTGCGTCATGAACCAGGAGGTCGACGACCTGCTGCGGCCGGTGGCGGTGACGCTGACCCTGCGGCCGAAGCCGCTGACGGACCTGCCGGAAGGGCCGGAGCGCTGGGCCAACGAGGCCTTGACCCGCGCCGGGGTCCGCGAGGTCACCCTGCACGTCGACGAGCACGGCTCCTACACCTTCACCGCTCACGCGGTGGGCGGTCGTAAGAAGACGGTGATCGAGGCGTTGCAGACCCACATCACGGAGGTCTTCGGCGGCGCCTACTCCCTCGACCGGCGCAGCGACCACGTGCGTGCCAGCGGCGGCGACGTGGGAGGCATGGCCCTGCGTCGCTACAACGGGATCGACGGCGAGGCGCCGGCGCAGGGCCGGCCGCGCGGCATCCTGACGTTCTTCCAGCTCAACGTCCTGGTCGAGGGCCTGTTCAACCAGTCGTTGTCGCCGGCGGTCTTCTTCGAGCACAACGATTTCCTGGCCACGTTCGTGGCGCAGACCCGGCGCGACCTGCCCGGCGCCCTGAGCCTGATCGAAGAGATGCGCCAGGTGATCGACCTGCTCGCCGTCAAGGACATCGACGCCAGCCGGCCCGACGGTCAGGTCATCGTCCTGCGGCGATTCCTCGACGTGACCTCCCGCGAGGTCCTGCAGCGGATCAAGTGGTCGGTGGAGAGCGTCCGGCGCAGCCTGCTCGACGAGTCGGTGACCATGCTGCACCGGCAGACGGACCTCGTGCAGCTCGACATGTCCGCCCTCGACCAGGAGCGCACGCCCGAGCTGGCCGTGGGCGCGAGCGAATCCCAGCTGCGTGGCTACGTCATGCTGGTGGCCGCGAAGCTGCCCCTGGTCCGCAACGTGTACGAGTTCGCGGCGCTGGCCAAGGACCACCTTGAGGCGCTCGCGCACGGTCGCGACACGACCGCGCTGACCAGCCGGGCCGCGGTCGGCGCCACCTCGGTGTTGGCCCGCGACGTCGCCCGCCTGGGCATCCAGCTGGACCACTGGCAGGCCCTGTTGCGGGGGCTCCGCAACAACGTCCGGGGTCTGGAGAACGCGATCGAGCACGCCTGGCGGGAGAACCTGCTCTACGAGCAGCAGCAGGTCCGCCGCGAGCAGGAGGCGGTCGCCGAGATCGAACGCAGCCGCGCGGGTCGACCGGTGGCGGAGCGGGCGAGCCGGACCGTCTACAACTTCCTCATGCTCGTCTTCACCGCGGCGGCGGTGCTCCTGACGATCAAGACAGGCGAGATTCTCGATATTCGCGATCCGGAGACCGACTGGTGGGCCACGGCCCTGTCCCTGTGGCCGATCGCCCTGGTCGCCGTGGTGTTCTACCTGGTGGTGCCGCTCATCGGCACGCTGCGCCGGATCTCGCGCGACCGGTCCGGGCACAGCGAGAGCTACCCGTACGAGTTCACGTTCCGGCTCCAGGAGACGGCCGACGCGGGCCGGGTGCGTGCCTTCCTCGGCCAGACCGGTCGCCGGCGCCTGGCGGGGACGACGCTGCCCCGGCTGACGCTGAACAACCGGGGCGGTGGCCGCATCGAGCGGGTCTCCGGCGACCGGGCTCTGGTGAAGATCCACTCGATCGCCACCTTCCGGGTCGGCCTCGGCCGGTACGCCCGGTTTGAGATCGTCAATGAGATCCTCGCCCACCGGGTCTCCAACCAGCCGCGGTACGCCATCGTCCAGTGCCGGCTCTTCGGCGACTCGCCGAAGCCGCTCAAGCCGGAGAAGGTGTACGAGCTGGTCGCGGTGATCCTGCAGGAGATGGGAGTCAACCTGACCACGAGCGACCCGGCGACCGGCGACAAGGCGGGCATCGAGGTGGCGAAGGTGCTCGAGCTCGTCGGACCGCTGTTCGCCGACGAGGCGGCGCGGACCCGGATCGACACGCGCACCGCTCCGCTCGCGCGTCGATGAGCGACGGCGTACGCGGCCGGTCGGGCCAGTGCAGATCTTGGAAGTTTTTCCCCGCTACAGGGGGTATTACTTTCCAAGGTCACGGGTGGAGCAGGCTTCCGCCCTGAGCCTGCTGCTCATCGCCGGCGTTCCCGGGCGGGGTGACCGCGGCCGCGCGGCAGCCGGGTGATCCCCGCCGGAATCGCTCCACAGTGGACCATCGCTGGAGGCGGTGTCGCGGCCCACGCCCGCCGTCGGGCCGACCGGCGGCGGGCGCATCGGCCCGGCGGGAACGGCGGTCGCCGGCGCTACCATGCGGGCGTGACGTTCGAGTTGGCGACAGCGGTGGCCGCGCTGCGGCGCACACCCGACGTGACCGAGGCGATGCTCGCGCCGCTCGGTGAGGCGTGGGCCTGGCACCGGCCGGCGCCGAATGAATGGTCGGCGGCCGAGGTGCTCGGTCATTTCATTCACGGTGAGCGGACCGACTGGATCCCCCGGGCCCGGATCATCCTCGACCACGGGCCGGCGCGCCCGTTCGATCCGTTCGATCAAGCGGGGTCGGTCGCGGCCGCCGCCGGCCGCTCGGCTCGGGAGTTGCTGGACACGTTCCGGACCCTCCGGCAGGAGAACCTCGAGGCGCTGCAGTCGTGGCAGCTCACCGAGGCCGACCTCGACCGCACCGGCCGGCACCCCGCCCTGGGGGAGGTGACGCTGCGCCAGTTGCTGGCGACCTGGGTGACCCACGATCACGTCCACCTGGCTCAGTTGAGCCAGGCCGTGGCGACCGCGTGGGCCGGTGAGGTCGGCCCCTGGCACGCGTACCTCTGGGAGGACGGTCGGTAAGGCGCGTCAGCCGGCGGCGCGGCCGTTGGCGGTAGGCGCCTCAGTCGGTAGGCGGGGGGCCTCAGGCCGTAGGTGGGGCCGCGTCAGTCGTAGGTGGGGCGCTGCAGGAGGCGGAGGAACGCGCTGAAGAGCGCCTCGCGCACCGGCGGCGCGGCCGCCTCGACCAGCGTGTTGATGGTGGCGCGGCGGGCGGGCAACGGCGCGCTCGTCCCGCCGGCCAGCGAGAAGCCCAGGCCGGCAGCGAGCGAGGCGACCGTGTCCAGGGTGAGCTGCTCCGGGGTCAGAGCGGCCGCGACCGTGAGCAGCGACGCATCGACATTGGTTGGCCCCAAGGAGCGGGCTGCGGCGACCGCGTCGGCCAGGTCGGGGCCGAACGAGGCCACCTGCGGCGCCACGGCGGCGGTCACGGTCAGGTGGATGGACCGGGGCAGACCCTCCGGCGCCGCGGCGCTTCCGGGCGGGCAGGCGAGCTGCGGCTGCGTGTGCCAGCCGCGCTCGGCGAGCTCGTCGGCGAGCACGAAGAGGTCCAGCCCGGGATCGACCGAGGTAAACGCAACGACCGTCGACTCGGGCTCGGCGACCAGCCGCAGACCATCGGCGGCCGAGACGGCCGCCGCCAGGGACCTTACGGCCTCCCAGGTGGCAGAGGTCAGCCGCAGGTACCCGTCGTCGCCGAGATGGCGCAGGGTGGCGTACGCCGCCGCGATCGGGCCGCCCGACCGGGTCGAGGCGATGGTCGGGTTGACCATGGTGTAGCCCGGCCAGTCGGCATAGGCGAAGTACTGAGCCGCCCGCAGCTCATCCGACCGGTGCAGCAGCACCGACACGCCCTTTGATGTATACGCGTATTTATGTAGATCTACCGAAACCGACGTGACCCCGGGTACCGAGAAGTCGAAGGGTGGCACGGCCACGCCGAGCCGGCGCAGGTACGGCAGCGTCCAGCCGCCGAAGCAGGCGTCCACGTGGCAGCGGACCCCGCGCTCGGCCGCCACCTCGGCGATCTCGGCGACCGGGTCGACCAGGCCGTACGGATAGGCCGGCGCGGAGCACACGACGAGCACCGTGTTCGCGGTGATGGCCTCGGCGACGTCGGACGCCCGCGGCCGCAGCGTCGCGGCCGGGACGGGGACCACCACGGGCCGTACGCCCAGATAGCGCGCGGCCTTGACGAACGACGGATGGGCGGTACCGGGCAGCACCAACTCGGGCGCGGCCACGCCGGCCGCGTCGCGGGCCGCCTTCACCGCCAGAATCAGCGACTCCGTGCCCCCGCTGGTGACGTTGCCCACCACCGGCGAGCCCGGCCCCCCGCCGAGCAGCGCCGACGCCGCCCCGACGAGCGCGTTCTCCATCGCGAGCAGCGACGGGAAGGCGGTCGGGTCGAGCCCGTTCACCGGGGCGCCGAGGGCGTAGGCCGCGGAGGCGAGCTGGTCGAGGTCCGCCAGGCCGGAGTCGTAGACGTACGCGAACAGCCGCCCGCCGTGCGTCGGCTGGTCGGCCGCGCGCAGCTCGGCGATCTCCTGCAGCACCTGCGCCGCAGGTACTCCGGTCGGGGGAAGCGCCTGCATAGCCGACCACGATAAGCCCGTCCGGGCACCGGGCGCCCGGACGCGGTGACCGACGCTGGACGCGGTGACCCACACTGGGCGCAATGCCTGGACGGTCGGGCGCCGAGTCGGCGTTGAGGCTGGACGCGGTGACCGGCTGGTTGGCATCCGGCGCGGGGCTGGACCGGGCGTCGGCCGTCGCCCCTTGGGATCCGGACCCGCCCGCGCTACCCTCTCGCCCCGACGGACTCCCCGTGCGACGGGCCGGGCCGGTCACCGGCGGCGGCCACGGTGACAGGTGCGGCTGCTCGCACGATCGGAGGATGCCTACTCATCCGTGCGCCGCGCAGATGTATCCGATCACCCTGCCGCAAGCCAGGCAGTTAGGCGCTGAAATTTACTTGCTGCCGGTTTTCACCCTCGGCGCTGACGTCCCTGGTGTCCAGGTGGTGGTACGGCAGTGATAAACCCATCCCTCGCGGCCGTAGCCGTCCGCGCGCCCGTGCGCACCGCTGTGAGGAGTCCCCGTGACCAACCTGTTGTCGTCTGACGTCGCCCTCGCGCGGCGAGGGCCTGTGGCGCCCGCGCGTCGCGCGCGCCCGATGCCGGTCTCGACCGACTGGTATCAGCGTGCGGTCTTCTATGAAGTGCTGGTGCAGGCGTTCTTTGACTCCAACGACGATGGGTATGGCGACCTGCGCGGACTGGCCTCGAAGCTTGACTACCTTCAGTGGCT
>Ga0065720_1019748_pt1 | contig 20558 bp, 17 predicted proteins | sample Thericmetagenome_FD_59107 | JGI IMG/M metagenome (GOLD analysis project Ga0065720, IMG submission 59107) | Thermophilic microbial communities from the Joint Bioenergy Institute, California, USA of rice/straw/compost enrichment - eDNA_2 v2... | ecosystem: Engineered > Solid waste > Grass >...
CGATCTAGCATAATCACTTGCAGGACTTTCAAAGAGATATTCATTTTTCTTTTTAGGGCGTTCATAGAATATTCGCTTGATTGAGAAATCTAATGAATCTGTTTTTTCTAGATATCTAAGCTTTATTTCTTCAATGGTGCCACTAGCCATAGTGTTTGTTCTGAAGCCGATTTCCTGAACGTATAGGAGGTTACGAATAGAGAGTTCGTTGTTACCTATACTGGGGTGGAATGTCTTGTCAGGTAAATTTTCGAAAATGAACTTTTTTATGGAGAGTTTCACGGCGTGTTGAGGTGGATTAATTTGAATGTTCAACTTCATTTTATCTATAATAATAGAGACATTTTCGGATTCGAGTAGATTTTTAACGTCTTGATGAGTAATAGGTTTCTTCTTATTAGCTCTTCGGTCACTCAATAATTCGAGTTTTCTGTTTGTTGGAGGAGCGTTTGATTTGTAAAATTGTTCGAACCAAGTGGAGAGGTAGTTTAGGTTATCTAGTGTCTAAAAAAGTTAAAATAAAAGGGAGGAATTCTACATTTAGGACTGAGCAAAATGCTTTGATGGTGTTGAACTTGAACTTAATTTCTTGGATTCTGGCGATGAGAACATTAGAGAAGTTTTTTTCTTTTCCTTTGATTTCAAACTCTCGCAAGAGTTCTTTCTTTAAGTACTTTTTCCTAAATAACACTACATATAGATTTTTTGATGTGGTTTCTGATGCATCACTATCGCGTCTTAGATTAGTATCCGTTTGAGGAAGTCTGAGGCTACTACTGTTTCTCTTGGCAGTCAAATCATCTAGATTGTGAATATAGTTTTTCGACAGAGGGATTTCACTTATTTTGCCATTTTGTTCAGGTTTCGCAGCTAATTTTTTCTCAAGAGCTCTGAAATATTTCCAAAGATTGTCATCAAGTTCTCCTATAACTCCTTTTTCAGCTTTGATTAATGGCCTAAAAGCCGACAATATAGCCTGATTATCAACTGGCTTATCATCAGTGTAACCCACTTTGGGCCCAAGAGGGAAGCTCTCAGTAGAATGGACAACCGTATTATCCTTGAAGTATCCAACATCTTTGCTTACAGCAATGAAAGGAATGTAAAGCACAGTACGGAGCTGACTGGCTGGCTTAGGAGTCAGAAAATGATCTATGGCGATTGCTAAACCTGGAGACTCATCCTCAATTTCTACATGATAAAGATTGACGAAACTTGAATCATGAATCATTTCAAAGTATTCTGTGATATTTCCGATAAAAAGATTCATTATTAAGTTGCTCTTCTTGTGGCGTAGAATACAATGCTTGCAATTCTTGTTTTCAACTCGGTGGTCTGAAAGCAGGGCCTTGAGTCTGTTGGTCAGCAAAATTTCTAATAAGATTAGACTAATTTATAGGGTCTTACTTTGATTATTTCCCATGGCAATAAAGTTGGTACCATTGGGACCAGCGCCACTTTCAGCTGTCTTTTCCTCAGTATTCAATGCCAAAATTGTTTGGATGACCTCAGTGAGCATAATGTAAATATCATCAATTGTGATTTTGAGATATGGGATAAGAATGTGAACTTTTCTATCTGTGTATAAGGGGTGATTTGCGTATACACAATCATAGATGTAGGCGATAACCTTGGTTGCCAGAATAACTTTTTTCTCAAAATCCTTATTCGCTAGTAATTTGAAGCTTTCTATCAGCTTTAGCGTGTCAATCTTGAAGAAAACTGTCATATAGTTCTTTTCCAACTTCCTCATCTCCTCATTAATAGCCTCATCTTTAGAATCAACTGGCTTCGGTCTTTTGATTCTAAGCTCCAAATTGTGTATAGAAAAATTGAGGCGTCGATCAAACATGTAATGAGAATTGTGATTTGTAATAATAACTTCAAGCTCCTTGATTTGAGCAATGATATTCGGAATACTAGAGAATCAATTATAATAAAACCCTATTACTTCTCATATCTTCTCTCTTGCTTATTATTTGGATTGAAATTAATACAATTCATCATATTTTGGAAATCATCAACTGATAAAGGATCCTTCGCATCATAATTAGTATCCTTTTCGTTATTTTCATCATTTGGAGCAGTGCTTGATAGTGAATCAATAAACTTAGCAATGGGTTTTATCGACTCAACCGATAAGTAGATTTTAAATGGTCTAATAGTTAAGGTTATGTTTGAGCCAGTTTGATGTTTAGTTCGTCCTTCCTCTTCCTCGACTTTCCTTTCTAATGATGTTTAGATTTAAAGAAAATTGTCTTACCTATCTTAATATCAACATTTTCCTTCTTTTTCTTTTTGTATGTAAAGTCAACTCTCTGTATTTTGAACTGTGATTGTGTTCCTTCAATTGAAAAATCGAGTGAAAGTATGCTAGCATTGGCTGTAGGGTTTTGTTGGGGTTTAGACTTCTCACTGATACATTTTAGTATACTCTAAACAAAATTGGTACGATTTCTTTCGGAGGAGGAACTTAATCAAGTTCATACTCCTTATTGTAGTGGGAAAACGCTTTAGTTTTGAAAAGACTGAGGTTATTTCTTTCTGATTCGCCTCAGTGTGGTAAATATTTTCAGAGTCTCCACCAGATAGCAACTCTGCTTGGAACATCAGAGGAATAACCAAGCTAATTATTTAGCTAAAGGTAGCTATTTCTTACACTCCGTATGAATAAAGGAAAGTTGGCAAAATAACACTGTTAATATGCTTCTCGAGTTCACTAAATGCCTTGTCAATAACTTCCTCTTTTGTTATGCCCGATGGATTTTGAAAGTCTGGTAATTAATGACTATTTATATTATTTTTTACCTCTAAAAGTTTCATAGATATGAACAACTTCAGGACTGAAATCCAAGCATTTGGGATTACCATACTCGAAGAATGGACGATAATTATCAAGATTAACTGTTAAGTCTCCTGTACTTCTTCCATCCCTAAGAGTTCGAGATATATAGGCTATTTATTTACTTGTTGTAGATTTCTAAAAATGATGCAATATTTTCACAACCATTCTCTCTCATATATCTGATAAGCGGGTTGGTATTGCCTTGTTGATCTGGGAATGCGAAACTAAAATCATAGGCGATGATTCTTTTTAGCAAAGTATGATAATTCAACTTGAAGCTAAGATTGCCAGCTTCCTTATCTCTTTCAGCAACAGCATTTGGCAAGTTTAAGGCTGTTGTAATCATGATGCTCTTACATTCGAGAGGTTTCTATTCATTAGATAGAATTATAACCAAGAATACCTTAGTGCTGAGCGCTCCGTTTCTAAAGCTCTTCAGCGAGATGCTTGTATCCAGAATTTCTACAAGAAGAATTAGGTTTTGGTTCCACCAGTCATTTATCTCTCTTCTATTCTCCATTGCTGGAATATCGGTACGAGTTTCTCTCTTATTGATGCTCTCATCCTCATCTTCCTTGAAATGGCCTTTCTGACTAGAATCTACATCTTTTAAATGTTCCATAAAACTGTCAGATGCCGATTTCTGAGGAGAGTCATCCTGATCTCCTTGAATAGGATTCTTCTCTAGTTTTTCCTCTTCATCCGGAACAGTATGGAAACTTTGATTTTCTGTCAAATTTTCTGGAGTACCAGGTTGGATAAGGAAGCGTTTGGTAGTAGGAAACTCCTCTTCTATGCTGACCTCGTGATTTAGGGGCTGGACAGTAGGGTTTGTTGCTTTCTGATCGCTTTTCCACCATGTTCGAACCCTAGTGCCCTTTCTTGAATCAGAACCTCCCTTTTTTAGATCGCCATGGAATTCGAATCTTGTTGGGTTGATTAGAAGAGGAATAGAACTTTCTTTAGGTTCAGAGACTAGTAAGTACAGAGATTTAATGTTCACTGTCAGTTCAAGCATAATGTCTTTTGGATCATTATTCTCTCCTTTGAGGTAAGATTCCAAAACCTTTGCTTTATCTTGAGATAGAATTTCATATAGATCAGCTTGTTCAATCGGAGTTAGTCTAATCGTCTCAGATGACTTTTCTTTAGTTGAGGTAAAAGCTTCTTCATTATTAATAGCGTTCGACCAGATATCAATAAGAGGTTTCATTCCCTGAACATCTTTGCTAAAAAGGTTACTTTTGGATTTCTAATAAGTACTTTGAGGCAAAGAATCTCTTAGCTTCAACTCTGATTTCAATAAAGGCCCATTCTCTGAATTCAAGAAGGTTAGCTAGAGGGATTTCTTCTTCGAGCTTGTTGAAAATTTCTCCTTCTTCTTGAGTGATACGTGGCAGCCATGGGACATGGATCTAGTAGATAAGATTATTTAGAGCTCTCTCTTACAATTGTCTGCTTTCGTTTGTATAAATCAATATATTTTCTCATATTGAGCAGATTCCTTGTAGAATTTTTCAGAAGACTCCCTGTTCTTTTTCTTTCTTCTGTAACAGCCTTGATAGCATAAACCCACCAAGCGTAAGGCTTTTCTTTCGGAGGCTCAGTCGGCCTTAAGTGGATATTTTTCTGAACAATTCTCATCAAATTAATATGGTCATTTAATGCAGCTAAATATTTGACATGATCATGATTCAGCACAAAAATAATAGGATCTTTGAATTCGATCCATACTTGACGGATAGGTTCTACGCTGAAGTCCTTAGAAAGATCAAGCTGGGTTTTAATTTTGATCATGGCATCAAATGGGAACAGTAGGTATGTGTCATGCTCTTTTAATTTTCTATACTCTCCTTCTAAAGCTTCTCTTTCGTCGTAGACATATCTTCCCTTGGAAGTCTTCACCATATTCTTCCTGTCGGATGGAATATGGGTCATGATATTAGCGTAAGTCAATTTTGTAGTAGTCTTTTTTCTATCGTCTCTTCTAAAACCAGAAAATGCCTGTTGTTGCTGGGCTTGTTTATTCAAATTCAGAGTGATAGAAAACCCTGTTAGGTTGATCTCTCTGAAATGTAGATTGCTAGCCGAATTGAATGTTGGGAACCCTTGTTCATCAGTAGTATGGATATTTAGTTCTCTGAAACTCACCTTTATCAAACTTGGAACGTTAAGCAGAGAATAACTCTAGGAAATGAGATAGAATGCTATGCTAAAGAACCTCATAGTAGATATTTAAGTTCTTGATTGAGATAACCATGTTTTTCAGAATGTTATCAATTGTCTTTTTGGCCCAAGTTGGGGGAGCCAGTTCTGAGATTGAAGAAAGTAAATGGAACATGTACCTTGAAAATACTTTTTGACCTTGTCTTCCCAATCTCTGAGCTTTCTCGATTTGTAGCTTTCCTATTACTATTAAAACCTATCATTTAGTCTTCACTGTGCCGATTAGTTGCCCGCCTAGAAACTCTTCCTCGGTCTTATGGACTTTCTTTTTTTTGTCGTCGGAAATTCTATGTTCTACGAGTAATCTAACATGAATTTCGACGTTTTCGATATCGATTCTCATGGCAATGTTTTTGAAAAGCATGGGAACCTAGGAGATTATGGGATTATACCCTCTCTATACATTTATCCTAATTCTGCTAATCTTTCCATCACTGATCACTAGTGGTATTGAGTTCATTAGCAGGAGATCCTCTCGAATTTCAAGATTTTCCATAACGAGATTATTATTAATACCAAGACTTAGCTAAAGGATGAGGCTGAATTAAAGGAGAAGTACTTGGGAGATGTTGCTCCTGGAGAAATCCTTCAAATAGTCTGAGAAAAGGGCATTCAGTCTCTTCTCAAAATATTCAGTAAGTGTTGACATGAAAGTATGTACTCCTGTTAATTTTATTTCGAAAGTACTTAGAAAATACTGATGAGTTTAAAACATCACGACGAACTAAAAGTAATACAGAGCTATACAAGTGAAATTTCATACACAAGTGAAAATGAACTAATGTTGGTTGTGGCTATATCCATCTCAGTCAAACATTTTAAAAATCCTCGACTGACTTTTGTGTTAACTGCCTAACTTTCTTTTTATATTGTTCTATATTGTCTCTGTACATGATCTAAGATATAAGGAAAGCTTATTACAATTCTTACTCCTGCATCAACATTTGCTGGAGATTCAATGTTTGGTGAACTCAACATAGACAACACACTGATCAGGATTTGCTCTACTCCTAGGACCGGTCTCCATCTATTTAGAGTTAGATGGCTGTGGAATCAGGTAAAATTACCTTTCGGTGGCACTTTCTTGTGTATTGAATTCGTCTTCTCCAGGTGGATGTAGAATTGAAATACAGACAGTTCCATCAGGATATACTATTCAAAATCAATCGTATGGTAACCAGAGTTTACTGTTTGGGTGCCACATTTGAGTTTTAAATTTCATTACAGGCGGCTGTTCTGGAAAGTTCTCTGGGAAGGTTAAGGTAGCTCTGAAAATTCCTCCCTATGGTTTTAACAATCTATTCCTCATTGTGTTACTTCGTATAAGGTGTTTGGTGGGCCTTCAAAGCAGACATCCCATTTGAAAATGTTATCATCAACTAGTCCAATTGAAAATTGAGAATCAGGATTTGTATTTAATTCTACAGCGTTAAAGATGAGAGGATGTTGTTTACCTTTAAACTGTTTAGTGAGGAGAGCGGTTGCGTAACTTCTTGAATTTATCATATTTGAATCCTCTAATTTAGAAAAAAATTTGTATTCTTTATAGAGCTTAATTTCATATAGAAAACGCCAAATAAAATTATCTTGATCAGAACTTGTCTAAACTGAGTTTTTCAGACAAGTTTAGTTTCCGATACAGATACTAATAAGGTAGATTATCTAGAGAACGAAAAAATTCTGCTGGCAGCATTTCTTCCTTAAGCCTTTATCTTGTTCTCATGCTGCCTTAAATAACCTAAATAAAGAACTGGATGTCTTTAATTTTTTTGAATTGCAATGAATTTATAACATTCATTGATAGGTTTTAGCTTATATCCTTATGGATTAATTCATAGTATTAGAAATAAGAGACTTATGCAAGATAAAATTTCACTTTGTACTGCAATCACAGTTGGGTTGAAACTCTCCATAAAGGCCATATGTGTATCTCCATTTGACCCTCTTAGCTGCAATAAGTAGACAATTAAACCTCAAAAGTTCAAAAAATCGACTCAATTTGAAACGAGCAGCTAGAAAAACGTAAAGTCTATGAGAGAAGGATGAAAAAGATCATCTAGAAAATTTGTTGAGAATGTACTCCATAGAGTAGAAGTTTGAATCTTATATGGCTTTCTTGGGTATCATCACTTTGGGAATAACTTCCTAGGATTAATTTTTCTTAGTAAGAAACATTATTTATTTATTTATTTCTGAAATGAACATCCAAGATGTTGGAACCAAGCAAGAAGTGAGAATATCTGGTTCTGAAATAATCTAGTTCTAGAAATTATTAGCAATTCTCCAAAAATCAAATGAATACCGTAGTGACAAATAGAAGAAATCACTCGGAAAACAAATTATGAAGATAAAGGAGATAGAAGAGCATCTCGAGAGCACTCCACACTTGGAAGATTTCCTGATAGACCTAGCTGAAATATTTGAGTATAATGTTCTCAATAGAGGAGAAGCTCTGTGCCACAGAGGTAATAATTATCGGTTGAAATCATAAAAAGTCAGGCACAAAGATGGACAAGCTCTTTGTTATCTTCAAAGGGCAAGTAAATCAATATGTGCAAAAATCTAGAGAAGCCATTCAGGCTCAAAAAAATATTAAGAGTGCTAGAGATGGCGCAAACTTTAAAAATGCGTTAACTCTTGATACTAGCATGAGTTCAGAAGAAAGCTCAATGAAACATGAACACTTTATCCGAGGCATAGAAGAATCCCCAATTAAGATGCATACTGACACGAGTGGTGGGGGCTCTCCACTTGTAATGTCCAGACAAATCAGCGAAAAGACCCCAACTGTGCCATTGAGAATACTGCTAAAAAAATCTACATTTAGTTCGAAACAAGAAGATAACAAACACGATGAATATAACCATCTCAGTCCTGAGGAACAATTACTTTTGGTGGATAAGACTGTCAAAAACAAATATATCTATGAAGGAGCTTCCATCTTAGAATACGCTTCTAGTTTAAATGCTGGAGACTCTGTGGGAGGGGATGGAGTCTTTCATGAATCAAGATATACACACACTGGCATCGCTGCTGAGGAAGTCCATGTAGCTGTTATCTGTAAGGAGAAATTCATCCAGCTATTGAACAATCAAATGCAGTGTGTCAATGAGAAAATTGAATTTATCACTCGAGTATTTCATGCCTCGAGTATGAGCACAACAACCAGGCTCTTGAAATGTTTGAAAGATGTCTATTTTAACCCCAATGAAAAAATCTTCTCGCAAGGAGATCGTAGTGAGGGTATCTATTTTATCAGATCTGGACAGGTTCAAGTATATTTTTTTCTATTTTTGAATCTAATATCTAGCTTTCAGTAGAGGTTGTCAAGAAACCATCACCTGAAGAGGAAGAGCTTAACAATAAGCCATTATTAATTGGCAATAAGAATTCTAGGCGTCAAATTATCAATGTAACATTTTATGATTTTCATCTAAAGCTTAGATTGGAATAATTGCAGAAAATGATTTCTTTGGTGAGGAGGATATGCTCTTAGGACTCTCCACAAGACGGTACACAGCCACGGCATCTAGTTCAAAAACCCATTTATTTTATATTGCTCCTCAGGCATGTTATAACCATTTTTTCTTACTAATTAGTATTACCCTATCCTGAAGATCTGGTGCTCAGACACTGTGATAACTTTAAAAGAGGTTGCAGAAGCAAGGAATAATTGGCAAAAAAATCAGAAAAAGTACATCCTTGATGTCAAGAGTACTATTTCTGGAATCACACCAAAACAGCCAAATTTCTTATTCAATAAAGAACCACCCAAGAAACCTGAGCTACCCAAAACTCAATCAGAAGCAATAATCCAGCCAAAACAAGTCAAAATATATGTTCCTGTTCTCACTCCAAGGGCTAGAAATGCTGAAAGAATTGAAACTCTATATACTCAAGTCCACAATGCTCAGAGAGGGAATAAGCCCGTTGCATTCAGAATAATATCAGAAAAGAGAGACCCTGTAGACGATGACCTCTTTGTTCCCAAACCAGAACTCGGACTACAAGAATTAATGTCAAACAAGCTTTATGTCAGATGCAGAAGTGCTAAAAAGTATAATTCCAAGCCTCTGAATCTCAAGAAAAACCCAAGCGTATACATAGAACCTGATAAAAATCGAGCAGGTGAAATCGAGATGAGAAGGACTGTTACAGAAGCTGCTGAAAAGCCTGGTTATCATTATGATGGAGCTGAACATATCCATATCTTCAGAGAAAAACTTCTAAAAAAATATGTTGAGGACTCCACACCTCATAGTCCTATTCAAGATTCCAGCTTAAATTATATTCCCGGTGGAAGAAAAACATTTGTGAACCTCAAAAGCTTCTGCTCACCTAGAGAGGTTAGCACTCCAACTTCCCCTAGCTCCACTTTAAATTTGAAGAAAATGAGTTTCTCAGGACATCCAACTAGGCCGGCTACTTCTAATCACAGTACGAATATGAGCTCACACTCAGCATTGAAATTTAAAACATCTGTTAGTGATAAACCTGTTGAGCTGTCAGTTTTTTCAAGGCCCATCACTTCACAAAAGAATAGGCATGTATCCGTTCTTGAAAAACCAAAAGAGATAGACTCGTCGTTAAGGATAAAGACTGCAGATAAGAAATATAGAATCCATGGTTTTAAATCTCTTGAAGTGGAAACAAATGAGGACTTCGGGCCAAATTCCACTCAAGAGACTTTCCAATCGGCTAGTAGTCCTTTGGGAAATGATATATTAACGATTAAATCTTTGGATAAGAAGAGATTAAAGATCAAAATGATATCAAACGCTAACGCTAATAAAACTTTGAAATTGAATACCAAGAAAACATAAGAAAATAGAATTGGAATTTTACCTCATTTCAAAGGTCTTATTCATTCTGTAATTTATTAATCCATGTCAATTGAGTAAATTATCTTGTTAAAAATAAAAATAATCACAGCAAGTTTGTATACCACAATTAGATAGCACATAATACGAACTACTATTTGCTACCGTTAGTTCTCATCTCAGGAATTGATAAACTGGCCAAAAGCTTTATTGGCAGGAATCAACAATGATTATAATCCCTTCTTGTTGATTTAGATATCTTTTTTCAAAAAAGATACTAAGTTACTTTTCTTGTAATCTCTCCATTAGAAGAATAGTTGAGATGATCTAAAACTATGAGGCTCTTTCATAAACTAGCATTCCATAAAAAAAGCTTTTATAAAGTCTTCTCCCTACTCAATATTCAATGCATTATTAAGCGGAAAGCTGAATTGTGTTGTGAGTTATTTTTCTTTATTTCTATGTTAGAGATATTAATTGTTCTTATCTGTCATCAATAAGAATTACTAACATAGATAGGGGGTGATTCAGAAAGCAAAATATGGATTTATGAAAATTTTCTCTTTACAGTGGAAAACAATATAAATAACAATCTAATTCACAACATTTTTTACAGATTTGCTTTTAATAAGAAGAGAAACCTTAGGACTCTGAATATTACTTTGCCCAAGGGCACTATAATATTTGGCGAATCGAGATTCTGACTCTTTAGGAGTTGATATCGCATCCCTAAAGCTGGAATATTCTTTAGGGGTGATATCAGTCGTAGTTAATTGATGAGCTCTGGGAGACTTCGACCTTAACACATGATCTTTATAATGATCAGCATTCACACTGGAAAAATATTGTATTAATTTATTCTGAAAAGGAGGAAATTCAATTTCTTTCTTGACATAATCAGGCCTGCTTGTTTTCTGAAGGTTCTCTTGTGCCATTTTACGAGCCCTTTCTTTGAAATTTCTTGTTAAAGTTGCACGAACACTTTTAGGTTCCTCCAAGACTGATATAACTCTGGGAGTTTTGACACTTGTTTCTTTAATAGTATCGTTTAATTCCAAGGACTGTTCCTTAGCAAGTAGTCCAGAGAAATCTCCGGATCTACGTGAAGTACGTGAGATATCACATCTTCCCCTCGTATGGGTTGGTCTTGGGGATACATTTTTCTTCCAGAGGGATATGGGTTGTGCTGTTAAGTTCACTGTTTCTTCCAATAGTCTCTGGGCGTATGAGCTGTGCTCCTCTATTTCATTGATTCCTTCAAATTTATATCGATATCGTCTAGCATCTATTTTTGCTGTGACTTGAGTATCCTTGAGATTTTTTAGTCTGCGGTGATTCGGAGTTTTCGATTGAGGGATTGTGGGCATATAATTATTGGATTTGTGCTTTTTAATCTCAAGTTTATATTTCCCTTCAGAAATTTGTTTTATCACACTCAACGAAGTAAGTGTCTTCCTCATTCTTTCTTCCTCTTGTTTTGTTGTTGTGTACTTATTCTCCAAGTCTTTAACGTGATTTCCTCTCCAAGCTTGTCTAGAAGACGCTAACTCTGTAAGCTTGTCAAGCATGATATGAGGAAGCCTTGCAAGAATCTATTGAAATTATAAGACTTATTTTCTCTTTACGTGATTTGGAATCTTATAACACAGCATATTTGACCTTGATTTTGCTGTATATTGCCTTTTGTCGTCTTCAAAAAGTACCTCTTCTCCAAAGAAATGACCTTCAACAACACTAGATACCTAGAAATATTAGAATATTGAAGATATATTTATTTACCAAGAAGGTATTTTGATCAGATTTTCTTGATTTGGGCTGAAGTCCTGTCTTAATACTGTCATCATCGTTTTTGTTTGATTGTCGATTTTTTAGAAGCTAAGATAATTAAACCATTAACAGAATAATAAGTACGTGAGCCTCTCCTGATTTTATAAAGTACAGCCCATCACACTCATCTCCTTCCTTGTAGATATACTCACCAATCTGGAAATGCTTGTCTTCAAACAGAAAACACAAACGCCTCAAAATTTCAGGTTTCATTTCCTTAAAGTATCCTTGGAAAAATTCCAACTTATCCTTAACGTCTTGCAGTTGATTTGCAAACACCATTTCATATCCTTTTTGGTCAAGATACCACACGTGCAGTTCAGTGAAAGCCAACACAGAAGAATTTCTAGCTGAGTTCAAATTCATAGACATTTCTCCAAGCATATCAAAATTATTTAGCTTCCTATCAAACTTCATAAGAACCGTATCATGGTCAAGATATCTTGCTGAATACTCCAAGTTCGTCTTAACTAGCGCAGCGAAGTAGTTATTTTCAAAATTAAGGACATCCCTATTGACAGTAATTTTATTCAAGACTGAGGTTCTCAATCTTGATATGAGGTTAGAAGGCTTCACTGGAGCTATTTGGATTACAGACTCTTCCTTCTCCTTTGTCTGGCTGAAAGTAGATCCCTTTATTGGCTTATTTTCTTTGACTTGGCTGCCCTGCTTATTCATACTCATTTTCCTATATGGACTATTGTCTGGGCTTGAAGTTTTGGAAGAAGATCCTTTGAGAGATCCTCTTCTGGAGCTTGACTTATTCCCTGACAAAGGGGAATCCAGAGAATTTTGCTGACTAAGATTTGAAGGCTTCTTTTTGCCTGGGGTAAGGACAATGGATAATTCTTCGGGAATATCCTTTGGAATTTTAATTGTCAGATTGGCATATGGGAGGGTTCTGTTAGTGTCAGGGTCACCAGTTATTTTAAATTTATCTCTGTTTTTTGAGGCTGCAGCCAAACGAATAGTCTCTAATATTTTTGGTGTCTTTCCCTTGTCACCTGCTTTTATTCTTCCCTCCAACTTGAATTCTTCTTCAGTCTTGGGCCTAAATTTCCAGGCTTCGCCTTTAAGGATCATATACAAGCAATCAGAGTGCTGACCTAATGAATTAATTCTTGATCGGAGATATCAAAAAATTTGCTGTTAAGTGAATTTTAAATGATTCTTACCTACATGGTAAAGAAAATGGCCAGCTGGGACCTTAAGATACTTCACTTGAGTGGCAGCGATTCTAAGAACATCATCCATTTGGGAGGGTGGGACCTTTCTTTGAAATATGTCGAACCTTGATAGAATATTCATTAATAATTTGATTTCCTCGGATGTCCTTATTGTTGGGTTCAGTTTGCTTATACGGATTGCTTTATTGAGTGCAGCGTCACCTTCATGTTCAGAGCGAATGGCGTTTAGCTGGGACTTGACCTGAAGTAAAGACTTAAGCATTTGAGAAAGTAAATACTGGATTAATTAATAAAAACGGAAAAGAATAATATAACAACTTGGATTCAAGGCATATCTAAATGAGCGTTTCAGAAAAGACAGCTTTCACTTGCCGTCCAATCTCGAGAAGATGTATGATTAATTACACTAAGCACCTTCGGATATGTAGAATCCTTTATTCTTTTGAAATATAGGGTAAATCATTGTTTAATATATGAGGATTGACTTTAGATTTAGCAAATATGCTTCGCTTTGATTTTGATATTTATTGCAGAAGGGGTTAAATGAGGTAAGGGACTCCTAGGCGAAAAAAAATTTAAATCTACTATCAGGATCAAAAGTCTCTTACGCTAGAGAAAGAAAATGGGAGTGGGTGAGTAACTTTAAACAGGAAGAGGAATTATTATAAGTTTCTTTGCAGAGTGCAAAAAGGTAGAAAATACAAAATAGGAAAAATATAGACAAATAAATTTTCAAGAGAAGAACAAATAATATATATATATATATTACTGTCTTTGTCCAAAATTATTTAAAGACGAACTTATGCCTAGAGCAATTTCATGAAGTCTTTGAGAAAGATGTTCCAGTCTTTCTATATGTGATTGGTGCTGATCACTTAGATGTGTGTTTTCAGTTGGCTTTGGTTCTTTTTCCCTCTCTTCTAAAGTGGGTTCTGGTTTTAAATTCAACAACTCAGCTGCAGACCCCTTCTTTGACAATTTTTTAATTTTAATCGTCTTTCTTGGTAGTTTTAGGGTTTCTGTTGGAGGACTTAGTGCTCGATTTCGAACACTAAATAATGGTGAAAGTCCAGTTTCAGGGCGTGTTCTTGGACTCAGAAATTCTTTCGGAGATTTTGTCGTGTAGGTCTTTGAGACCTTTGCCAGATTCTCCTTCTCCTCTTCTGTCATCACAAAGTAATCAGCTATAGAAGGTTGGAACTTGAAGTACCTTTTGTTCCAGTCAGTTAATGTATCAACTGCCTTGATAGACTCATAATTTTGAGTTTTTGTTAAGGTCTCTTCAGATTTAATTCCAGCTTCTTTGAAAATATTGATCCTCTTTTTTGCTTCTGAAGTTCTTATTGGACTCACAAGAGAAGAGAAATAAAATTGTGCTCTTGGGCTCTTGCTTATAGGAGAAGCATAAATCTTATTTCTCGGTGAAAAATGCTTCAAGTTAGTCCTAGGATCAAGAACGGGTATTTCAATAGTGGGTGGAGGTGGCTCTTTGATGTCTTTACTGATATCTCCCAGACTCAATGTCAAAGAGCTTAGTTCCTTCAAGTGAACTTGGAGTCTTTGATGTCTCCAGAAGGCATTAGCCTTGATAGTATTTATGAATTTCTGACTGAGTTCGATGTGGTTGTTGCAGAGCTCATCCCAATTCTATTGAAATTACTAAGCTATTGAAGAGATTACTGATCTGTAGAGAGCTAGCAAAATTGTATAGTCAGATTTAGTTATTGCACTAAGTTTTCTGTAAGGGGTTTCTAAGATCATCTCTTCACCAAAACCATTTCCAGGCATTAATTTGTCCACCTATATCATTACATAAAACATTATTTCGTTTTACTATTCTTGTCTTTTGATTGGAAACCAGCTTTTTGAACATATGTTTGGATTCATATAAGGTCTTGCCGTCAATATCTTTCAAGAGGAAAACCGAGCCATGTACAAGGAAGTAGAATACTGTGGAGGGCTCTCCTTCAGCATAGATCTTATCCGTTGGTAAAGGATGAAATTCATCAAAGTAATGAGCAAGAGTGATAATTTCTTGCTTGTCAAAAGTCCTTTGAAGAATACTTTCAAGGAGATTGTAGATCTTTAGGTTGTATTTCTTTTGATCTTCTAGTATTCTTTTATGATGTTTCATGCTAAAGGTGACAACCCAGGTTTCTTCATCTGAAACAGCGATATGTTCAGGGGAATTCTCATTTTCTACGACTCCAAACACTTCTCCTACATTTACTTTCCTATGCAAAACAAGTTTAGGTCCTACATATTGGAGCTCATTTTGGGGTTTCAGGTTTAACGTTGATGAGATTTTACTGGAAATCCTACGAAGATGAGTGAAATCTTTATTTGATTGAGAATAAGAGGATTCAGAGGCTTTTTCGGAGACTTTGGAGTCTCTTCTGATGGGATTAAATTGGTTCGTAGTTTCACTGGCCCAAGAGGAAAGAGTCGAGAATTCTGGCTCTTCGGTTTTGAAGGTCTTTGTCGGGAGTGTAACCGGATTAGAGTTCCACTCTGATGAAGAAGGATTATTCGTACGATCGATTGAAAGCTTTTTTGGTCTTTGCTTATAAACTATCTCTCTTTTGCACTCTTTAAGTAGGAGGACACCTCCTTTGACAACTAAGTATGTTGTTTGGGGGTTGTAATCTAAACTATGACTCAGAGGTTTCAAATGATTACTTTTTGAGTAAATGGTTTGCTTTGGTTTGTAAGCAAAAAACTTGAAATATGGCAGATGTTTCTCTATGATCCTGGAAAGTTCTAAAAACTTTGCTCTGGGGAGTTCTTGCTTTGATTGGGTCATAAAAAAGCTCAGTTTTGCAAAGAATGAAATTAGCATCTCTATCTCAAAGAAATCTCTCTCAATATGAGGCTTCTCAAGCACAGCTCTTAAATACTACTCCACTTTACAATTAAGCCCAAAATATTACTTCATCTGCAATGATAGAGGTTGCTTCTTGCATTTGTTAGATAATTGTTAAAAATGAAAGAAATAAAATTTCAAGTTACAATCTATCAGAATCTAACTAATCCGAATTAATCCTAATCCATACCTCGGTCCTTAAGTAAAGAGTGGTAGAATATTATTTTTCTAACCAATCTATTTCTTCAATTCCTCTCAACTCCTCAGGTATAATATCGTCACTTTAATTTAATAACCTCTTAGGAGACTAATCCTATTTTGAGTGACTGATAGATCAAATATTCTTGCTTAATACAAAATTAACCATTCAAAGGTGTGTTTATAGGCGGTTTTCTATTTCATATCAACATAGTTCAATAAAATAACATCTTTAGAGTTGCACTCATAAGATTCATGCTGGGGAACCTGAGCAGATATAAGCCGTAATTCTCAAATAAATTGAACTCATAAGAAAGAAATTAGCTTTAATGAAAGTTAACTTGATCTGCTGACTTTTATTTCTACTCAAGGGGCAAAATAGGAAAGTAATCCTAGTAATAAAAAATGTTAACATTTCTTCTTGCGAAAGATTATATTTATGATCGACACACAAGCGTAACAAACAGTATAGATCTCTCTCATTTATTCTTAGATTCTTCAGATTCAATTCTTACAAGGTTTACCTAGTTATTGGCATGCCTTCAACAAAGAAAATTACACTGTCACCAGAAGAACAAGCCTTTTTTTGCATCATATCAACAAGAATTACTTATAAACACAATCAAAGATGTCTTATACCATGCTGAGACAGTTCCCCTACTTCCCAGTATCCAAGGAAAGTTAACTCAGACAGTAAAACTTCTCCGAGACACGAAAAAAAGAGTGATTGTAATTAATGTGATTACCAAAGTTAACCTGATTTCTTACTGAGCTGCCTGATTGAATGGACTTCTTCAAAGGGATTGAATTATTTGAGAAGAATTTTTAAGAAATAGATTGTTGATATTAAGATATGTTTAAATTAACACTTCTCTTGCAGTAAGGTTTCTGCTTTGCCAACACCATAAAGGACAAAAAGTTATTGTTCAACATGCTAAAGATTCCTTGCTAGTAATTTTTCATTATTTTATTTTTAACGCTCCTGATTTACACTGATACTATGCTTCTAACAATTCTCTCAAAGTCTAATCATATTCTTCGTTCATCTACTTTGTTTCTCCTTATCATAAGCACCCTAATGAATTCTTTAGTTTTTTTGCAATAAAACTAATATTGAATTAACGTTTATTTGTTTCGCGCAAGGCAATGAACAATCTTCCTCAGAGTCAGAATCAATATTACAACCAGACTGGTTCTCAGGGTGAGATAACTCCTAAACAATACAATACCCAAAACTCTTTGCCCGGCACAAATTATCAGCCTCAAGGTACAGGTTTAACAAAATCCCAATCACCTACACATATGAGCCAGCAGATTCAAGGCCAAAACGTCTTTAATAATCAACCTATCGGACAAGGAGGATATATCCAAGATCCTCAATATCAATATAATCCTAATGCTCAATATGGTAATGTCAAATATGGTAATACCCAATATAGTGGATATATTCAAGATCCTACTCAAAATATGGGAGGTGGCCAGCCAATTAGCTCATACGGACAACAACAAAAAGAAATGTATGGAAAAAAGTCAACAAACTATTTCTCCACTGCTTTGACTATTGATCCTTCTAAATATATTTTTGCCTGCAATGAAGAGGAAGTCAACGAAATTTTCGCTGCATTCCAAAGAGGAGGTGTCGTTGTCTTGACGGAATTTTTAGACTCCCTTAAAACAACAGGTAAGCCAATTCAGCAGCAGATCTTAGGTTTTAGGCTTAGCTTCCACCTGTACTATAGTGGCTGAAAGAATAGAAGACTGGATCAAAGCTAATCGTACTAATGAAGCCAATGAGGATACCTTCAAGAACTTCTTCAAATTTGATTTATCAGTACTTCTATTTTAGGGGAAAATAAGTGTTATAGAATGAAAATGATTTTCGTTATGTTTACAGAGTGATTGATGCAAATAAGAGTGGCTCTATTGGAAAAGGAGAAATCCTTGATGCCAGCAAGAAATATGGTAAACGGAGACGTAATTTATCATAATTTACTTAGAATTGAACTTAACCCAAGATGATGCCAGAGTTATGGTTGATAACCTGAGAACTACCAATGCTGACTCAGTCACAAGAGATGAAATATATCGTGCTTTGTATAAGAAACAAGTCCTATAATATCTGTAAACCTTATCTATTTTTCGGTGCTGCTAGTTTTATAACTTTACATCATAAACTTTACCGAGCCACAAAACGATGTTTATTACCAAAAGAAATTCTCACAAATATAAACAAGACTTTTCACATAGCATCTCTTATTTTATTACTTTAATGATGTTCAATATCCCATATCTTCTTAAGATATTCATTTATTCCGAATGTAATGGCAGTTGCTGGGATAAGCTTGCAATAAGAAGCACTCTAATATATAAACAATATGACTTTTCGCATTTACTAATCCTGCATAGAACCCCTTAAGCCCTTGTTTAGCATAGATTTTTTTAATGAGCTCGACATAATTTGGTTTAATTGCCTCCTTCATCAACTATCTCATTAGACTATTATTTCCAAAACTGATACGCTAGCTTGAAATCTCTTCCTGATTAGATCAACAGGATAATAGATAGTCACAGCCAAAGTTCCTGAAATGGCTCCAAACAAGACATTCATGGAATTAGAATGCGATTTTCCACTGTCATAATAAGCATTTTTCATTAATTGGAAAAATGTTAGCTTCATACTTGCATATGGAGCATAGCCCTAGTAATTATCTCTTTATTTAACAGTGTAGTACCACAAGAGTAAGGCCCAGACCTCTATACAGAGAAAAGAACCCTTGAGTCTGAATAACCTTCTTCCAAGAGCTCCAAAAACCTGTGTAGACCTTTTGGTCAATTTGGATAGCGAAAAGAGTCCTTAGAACATCCAAAGGATAAACCTACATCATTAATTTATAACACATTTTATTTACAAAGGTGGAAGCTGTCATGCCTGCCATAGTGCCCGCAATAAAATAAAGGGAGCTAGATTTTCCTTCTAGTTGGGACACATTTCTAGATAATACGTGTTTAAAGAGCTCAAAGGTGAATAATTCAATGGCTGAATATGGGAATATTCTGCAGATATTCGCCCCATTTCCCTTAAAGTAGCTCAAAAATCCTTCCTGCTTTGCCATCTTGACGAGAATTTTAGGGATAGATAATCCCTCATAGTGAGGATTTTTCGTTTGTCTTAGGATGGTTATCCGCTCAAATGGAGCTGTTAATGTTCTTGCAATAGCACCTGAAATTCCCTTTTTTATCACGAATATTTTGAAAAGTTTACCCCACTTATTAAATGTTGGATATTTTTCAAGGTACTTTCGAAATTTATGGTTTCGGCTCTCTTGGATACAACTTGGGCCTTGGCTGTGGCCATGAATAAAATTTATTTCAAAAATAGTAATAAAAGAATTTAATGTGATCAGCAAGGAACTTCTGTGAGACGTATAGGATAAGTGAGTGAGAGCCCTGCACCCATGCAGTAATATAGCACTGAGAGTTGTTGCTAAAAAGAGAGCTAAGCTCATAATGTAGCTTAGAATTTCGATCTTTGAGAATCAAGATAATTAATCTGTAAAACCCATGAAAGAGTTGATTTAATATAACATTTTGTTTCCGTTTGTTGATAGCTGTCATCTTCCTCTTCAAAGTCTCAAACATCACAAATTGAATTATGTTATTTTCCAACTCTACTGTAGAGTATTTGGGGAAAAAATATCAGGTTATTGGCATCAATATAGCCATAATACCTTTTGATGACATGTAACAAAGCATTCCCCAAATAGCAATACTTAATAGATAAAATTTTGGGATGGTGTGAAAAAGTAGAAAAATGAAATCATGTTAGTAAAGGCAATCTAGAAAGGATGTATTTTTTTCTGTACCATTATCTTTTAACAATCACCAAAGAAATCTGTCTCTTTGAACTTTGGATTCTGTGGAGCTAATATGATCGGATTTGGAAATCACTAGTCAGTGAATTCTAAGTTATTTTTGGATATTTTGAAACAAAAGCTTATGACTGTAATCCTCTTCCAAAGAAGCAGACTTAAATCAATGATCGCATTCAATTATGGCTAAAATCAGCAAAATTATCATTAACAGTGATTTCTACAATGAACCAAAAGTGTAAAACTCGCTTCAGGGTTGTCCTCTCGGCTATACTAGAGAAACATATTGTTCAGTATTTCCAATAATACTACACACTCCTTGGACTCGAGCGATTTTCCTTACTAGTAGTCTTGGGATACTTATGAAGTAAGCGACTGAAGATTTCGAATCAAGTCTAGTTAATTAATCCAAGTATCTTAAGCAATAATAATTTCAGATTTGTAAATTTGCAAACAAGCGTATTGGTACTAACAATGGACTCAAACAGTAAGATGGCGAATATCTTAGGTATATTTTGTTAGCAGCAAGACCAACTTCATTTCTGAATGAAATCCCAACAACTTCTACGGAGAATAGACCTAATCCTAACTCAAAGGGAAGCTCCTTAATTTTGACTCCAAACTTTTCCTCAGAAATAAAGAGCGGACCACAAGAAAACAATGTTCTCGCTAATCAAAAACCAAGTAAACAGTCTGGTAAGAAAGGCCACAACGCATGGTTGG
>Ga0065720_1019749_pt1 | contig 20554 bp, 23 predicted proteins | sample Thericmetagenome_FD_59107 | JGI IMG/M metagenome (GOLD analysis project Ga0065720, IMG submission 59107) | Thermophilic microbial communities from the Joint Bioenergy Institute, California, USA of rice/straw/compost enrichment - eDNA_2 v2... | ecosystem: Engineered > Solid waste > Grass >...
GAGGTGGAAGCCGGCGAGCCGCTCGGGCGCCGACGCCCGGCTGGGGTGCAGCAGCGTGAAGCAGCGGCGGGCCGCGAGCGTCGCCCACAGCTCCTCGTTGACCGGGTCGTCGAGCTCCCGCCCACCGCCGAACGTGCCGATGGCGGCTCCGGCGAGCCGCAGCTCGTCGAGGCAGCGGGTCAGCTCGTCGGCCGCGCCGGGCAGCCCGACGGGGACCGTACCCAGCCCGAGCAGCGCCCCACCGGAGCCGGCGACGTGCGCGGCGAGCGCGTCGTTGCTGCGCCGCGTCACCTCCAGGACGAGGGCATCGTCAGGGCAGAGGGAGCCGAACACGAACGGTGGGGCCGACACGAGCTGGCGGGTCACGCCGGTGGCTGCCATCGCCGCGCGCCGTGCGCTCACCTCGTACTGCTCCGGCGGGAGCGGGATCGGCGCACCTGCGGCGAGGCCGGACAGCTGCGGTGCGAGGCGCAGCACGCCGCGCGGTAGGTCGGACAGATCGGCGAGCCCGTCGCGCTCCAACCCCTCCAGCAGGGGCAGCGGGAGCGCATGGGCGTGCACGTCGACGACGGGATCCACGGTGCAGCAGGGTCGCCCGTGCCGGCGCCGGGCGGAACGGTCCGCTTCCGGTGACCGGAAGATCAGGCCGACAGCAGCGCGTCCAGCTCCAGCAGCGTGGCCTCAGCGGGGCTCGCCAGCTCGACGCCGCGGCCGTGGCGGACCTGCGGCTCCCGCACGTTGATCCGGATCAGTGCCCCGGACGTGGCCGAGGCCAGCTCGGACTCCCGGCGCACGGTGGGCACCGCGGTGCCCGCGCCCAGCTCGACGACGACCAGCCGGGATCGATCGAGCGAGCGCAGGAACTGCCGGTGGCGCGCCAGCTGCTCGGTCGTGCGGTCGGGGAGCCAGTCGTAGTCGCCGAACATGAGGATGTTCGGCCTGGCCAGCGCGCCGCAGGTCGGGCAGGAGGGCAGCGGCCCGACGGCGCGCATCGTCGACTCGTCGATCTCGATCTCGACGCCGTCGGCGGGCCACACCGGCTGCCCGCAGTGCTTCGTGCACTGCAGGTGATGGATGGAACCGTGGCACTCGGTCACGGTGTCCTCGGCGAACCCGGCCCGCTGGAACTGGCCGTCGACGTTCGAGGTGAACACCCGCGTCGGCACCCGCTGCGCCCAGCGCAGCAGCACGCCGAACCCGGCGTGCGGGACCGTGCGGCGGTACAGGTGCAGGCGGTGCCCGTAGAAACCCCAGGCGAGCTCGGGATCGTCCGCGAAGTGGACCGGGTCGGCCAGTTCCTCGAAGCGCAGGCCCAGCCGCCGGTACGGCGGGTAGGCGCGCCAGAACCCCTCCGGGCCGCGGAAGTCGGGCAGCCCGGAGTCGACGCCCATCCCGGCGCCGGCGCAGATCAGCAGCGAGCCGGCACCGCCGATCAGCTCGGCGGCGCGGTCGAGCTCACTAGGCCTCACTCAGCGGCGGCCTCGGCCTTCTTCGCCACCGACCGCTGGACCACCTCGAACTCCAGCAGCTCGGCCGTCATGCCCGGGGCGGCGGGCCGCGAGCGCTCGCCCGCGTGCGCCTCCATCGCCGGCCCGTTCCGCCACGCCTGGAACGACTCCTCGTCCTCCCAGTGCGTCACCACGAAGTAGCGGTCGTCGCCCTTCACCGGGCGCAGCAGCTCGAAGGAGATGAACCCCGGCTGGTCGTCCACGGCGTGCAGCCGGGCGGCGAACCGCTTCTCCAGCTCCGGCCCGGCTTCCTTCGGCACGGAGATGGCATTGATCTTCACGACGGCCATGGGACCTAGGCTAACCAACGTGCAGCGCCGGACCGTGCGGACCGACGACGACGTGCAGCTGCAGATCGTCGAGTTCGGCGGGAGCGGCGCGCCGATCCTGCTGCTGCACGGGCTGATGGGGCGCGCCACCACGTGGTGGCCGGTCGCGCGGTGGCTCGTCGCGCACGGCCGGGTGCTGGCTCCGGACGCCCGCGGGCACGGGCGCTCGCAGGCCCGTGGGCCGTGGACGACCGACCGGCTCGTCGCCGACGTCGAGACCGTCCTGGAACCGCTGGGTCCGGCCACCGTGATCGGGCACTCGATGGGCGGACTGCACGCGCTGGTGCTCGCCGCGCGCCGCCCCGACCTGGTGCGGGCCCTGATCGTGGAGGACATCGCCGTCGACTTCACCGACCGCAGCGCCGCCGACGCCCGGGCCTGGTTCACCGCGCTGCCGCAGCCGTTCGCCTCCCTCGCGCATGTGCGCGAGGTGTTCGGCGTGCCGCGCCGGGAGTTCGGCGACTACATGTCCGAATGCGTGGAGGAACGCGCCGACGGCTACCACCTGCTGGCTGAGGTCGAGCACGCTGTCGCGATCGCCGCGGAGTGGGCGCAGATCACGCACTGGGCCGTGCTGCCGCAGGTCCGTTGCCCGGCACTGCTCGTGGAGGCGGAGGAGAGCGTCGCCCCGCCGGGGCACATGGCCGAGATGGCCCGGCGGATGCCGGACGCCCGGCACGTGCGGGTGCCGGGGACCGGACACCTCGTGCACGCAGCGGCCCCGGAAACCTACCGGCGGCACGTCGAAGCGTTCCTCAGCGCGGTCAGCCGGACACCTCCACCCCGATGACCTCCGCCCGGATCGGCGTGACCGGGTGCAGCTCGGCGAACGCCGCCGCCGGCTCGTGCGCGGCCAGCACGCAGTGCGGTAGCCAGCTGCCCGGCAGGTAGGCCGCGACCGGGCCCTTCACCCGCCCGGCCAGCGCGTCGTGCACGGCCTGGTGCACGGCGAGCAGCTCGGCGTCGACGACCGCGGCCAGCACCAGCTCGTCGGGCCGGCCGGCCACCGTGCCGAGCGTGGCCAGCCACAGCGACGGCAGCGCGAGCACCCGCAGCTCGTCGGTCAGCGCGGCGCGCGCGGCGGGCGGGATGGACGTGGCCGCGGCCGCGATCACGCTCGGTTCCCCCGCCGGCCCGCCCACCCGGGCGCGCAGCTCGCGGATCGCCTCCGCCGCGGCCGGGTCGAGCCGGAAGCTCACGACGTCCACGCCGGCTCCGGGTCACGCGGGCAGGGTGAACAGGCCGTCGTCGGTCTGCTCGGCCAGCCCGTCCTCCAGCAGGGCGAGCAGGCAGCGATCGCGCTGCGCGGCGTCGTCCCACACGGCGTCCAGCGCCTCCCGCGGCACCGGTGCGTCGGCGGCCCGCAGCACGTCCAGCAGCCGGCCGCGGACCTGGCGATCGGTCCCGGCGAACGTCTGCACCGGCCGGCGCGGGCCCTGGTACTCGGGCTTGCCGTTCGCCAGCCACGCGCACTCGGCCTGGATCGGGCACACCCCGCAGCGCGGCGACCGCGCCGTGCACACCAGCGCGCCCAGCTCCATGAGGCCCGCCGACACCACGGCCGCCGTGGCGTCGTCCTGCGGCAGCAGCGCGTCGACGTCGGCCAGGTCGGCCTTCACCCTGGCCGGTCCGGCGTCCCCGGCCCCGTGAACGGCCCGCGCCACGACGCGGCGCACGTTGGTGTCGACGACCGGGCAGCGGCGGCCGTAGGCGAAGGCGGCGACCGCCCGCGCGGTGTAGGTGCCGACGCCGGGCAGCGCCTCCAGCTCCGCCACGTCGCTGGGCACGACGTCACCGTGCCGGGTCGCGATCGCGGCGGCCGCCTCGTGCAGGCGCAGCGCGCGGCGCGGATAGCCGAGCTTGCCCCAGGCGCGCAGCACGTCGGCCCGGGACGTCGCGGCCAGCGCCGACGGTCGGGGCCATTCGGCGATCCACTGCTCCCAGACGGGCGCGACCCGCGCCACCGGGGTCTGCTGCAGCATGAACTCGCTGACCAACACGCCCCAGGGTGTGGTCCCCGGGCGGCGCCACGGCAGGTCGCGGGCGTTCGCGACGAACCAGTCGTGGACGAGCGCGGCCGAGATCACGGCGTAGATGGTGCACGACGGGCGTGCCCCGCCCGGCCACGGGTCCGCCCCGTTCGGCCGGTAGCCCTGCCGCACCATGCGTCGCCGCGGGATCTCGAACAGAGCAGCCGCGACGCGCCGACGACCCAAATGTCGCAACGTCGAGTGGTCGATCAGATACCTTGAGTCACATGTGGGAACCGGTCGGGCCGTTGCCCGCCTCGGTCTACTGGCGCAGGAGGTTGACCGCCGTGGCCGCCGCCGCACTGCTGTTCGGCGCCGGCGTCTGGGGTGTGTCCGGCCTGCTGTCCCCGAATGACGTCCGCAGCCCCGAATCCCACGGCACCACCACCCTCTCCCCGTCCAACGTCGCCCACTCGGCCCCCGACCCGACCACGGATCCGACCTCTGGTCCGACCAGCACCACCCCGTCGCTCACCTTCACGGACTCTTCCGCTCCCCAGCGGGATCCGTCGTCCCCGGCAACCCCCGCGCCGGGGACGACGGACCCGGTCCCGACGTCGGACGACCAGCCCCCGCCGACGTCGGAACAGCTTCGCCCGGACGTCACCACCAGCCGGGACGTCCCGGTGCCCACGCCGGTGCCCGTGCCCGAGACCGGGCCGGTGCCCTGCACCAACGACATGCTCGATGTGTCCGCCGAGGTCGACCGGCCGTCGTACCGGGTCGGTGAGCGCCCGGTGTTCCGGTTGGTGATCGTGAACGCCACCGACCAGCCCTGCGTGCGCGATCTCGACCCGATCCGCCAGGAGATCGTCGTGTGGAGCGGCGACGGCGCGACCCGGCTCTGGTCGAGCAACGACTGCTTTCCGGCGTCCGGGGTCGACCTGCGCACTCTCGTGCCCGCCCAGCCCGTCGTGTCCGCGGTGACCTGGGCCGGCAGGACTTCGGCCCCCGGCTGCGCCGGCCCGCGCACCGAGGTGGGCCCCGGCGCTTACCGGGTGATGACCCGGCTCGACGACGACATCAGCGCGCCGGTGCCGTTCCTGCTCAACCCCTAACGCGGTTTCAGCGCCCGCAGCACGGCGCCGACGTTGTCCACTTCGGTCAGCCGCATCCCCGGCGGGGCGGTGGCGCCACCCGGGGGCACCAGCGCGTCGGTGAACCCGAGCCGGGCCGCCTCGGCGAGCCGCCGGTCCAGGCCCGCGACCCGGCGCACCTCGCCCGCCAGGCCGATCTCGCCGAGCACGACCAGATCACGGGGCAGGGCCACATCGGCGCGCGACGACGCCACGGCCAGCGCGATCGCCAGGTCCGCCGCGGGTTCGACGATCCGCATCCCGCCCACGGTGGCCGCGTACACCTCGGCGTCGTAGAGCCTGATGCCGCCGCGCTTCTCCAGCACGGCGAGCAGCATCGCGACGCGCGCGCTGTCGAGGCCGCTGACGGCCCGCCGGGGGCTCGGGATGTCCCGGCCGGTCACCAGCGCCTGCACCTCGGCCGGCAGCGGCCGGCGCCCGTCGAGGACGACGGTGACGGCCGTGCCGGCGACCGGTGGGCCGTCGAAGCGGGCCAGGAACAGCCCGGACGGGTCGGGCATGCCGACGATGCCGGAATCGCGCAGCTCGAAGCAGCCCACCTCGTCGGCCGGGCCGAAGCGGTTCTTCACCCCGCGCACCATCCGCAGGGTGGAGTGCTTGTCGCCCTCGAACGCGAGCACGACGTCCACCAGGTGCTCCAGCACCCGCGGACCGGCGATGTTGCCGTCCTTCGTGACGTGCCCGACGAGGACCACGGGCAGCCCGCGTTCCTTCGCCACTGCGGTCAGCCCCACGGTGACCGCGCGGGTCTGGGTCACCCCGCCGGGCGCACCGTCGACCGCAGCGGTGGACATCGTCTGCACCGAGTCGACGATCACCAGATCGGGGCGGAGATCGTCGAGGTGGGCGATGACCGCGCCGAGATCGGACTCGGCGGCGAGGTAGAGCTCGTCGCGGACCGCGCCGGTGCGCTCGGCGCGCAGCCGCACCTGACCGGCCGACTCCTCGCCGGTCACGTAGAGGACGCGGCCCGGGTGGCGGGCCGCGACCTCCAGCAGCAGCGTGGACTTGCCGACGCCGGGCTCCCCGGCCAGGAGCACGACCGAGCCGGGGACGAGGCCGCCGCCGAGCACGCGGTCGAGCTCGGACACGCCGGTCGGGCGGGCCCGCGCCGAGTCGAGGGCGACGTCGCCGATGCGCCGGGCGGGCGCGGACGGGGCACCGGCGGCGACCCGGGCGCGCGCGGCCGGGGTGGCGGTGGGTGCGTCGATCTCCTCGAGCGTGCCCCACTCCTGGCAGGAGGGGCAGCGCCCCACCCACTGCGTGACCCGGTGTCCGCACGCCGTGCACCGGTAGCCCGCGCTGCGGGCGGTGCGCGCGCGAGGGGTCATGCGGAGATCATGCCCGACTCGGGGTTCGAGGCGGTGCTGAACGCTGTGCTCGGCTCAGTGCTCGACCGTGCGCGGAGCCTGCGAGCTGGCGACCGGCACCAGCACCCGCACCGGGCCCGCGTTGCGGAAGGTGAACACGACCTCGTAGGTCAGCCCGGGCTTGATGTCCTCGCGCAACCCGCTCAGCACGATCTTGGCGGTGCCGGCTGCGTCGGGCGCGTCGGTCGGCAGCACCTCGGCGCTCGGGCTCGCCGCCACCGGGGCCGAGGTCGGCGCGGCCGGAGTGGCGCTCGCCTCGGGGGCAGCGGTGGTGCCGGCCTCGGGGGCGCTGGTCGGCGCCGCGGCGGGCGTGGCGCTCGTAGCCGACGGGATCGGCTCACCCTCGACGACCAGCGCGCGGCCGGCGGGCACGGCCCGCGGCCCGGTGATCTCGACGGAGGCGGCGATCGGGCTGGTGACCGAGAGGAGCTCGTCGTTCGTGCTGCCGGAGTTCGCGATCACCAGCGCCAGTGGGGCGCTGCCGCCGCGGGGGTACGCGACGGCGGAGGCGGCGTTCTCGGGCAGCAGGAAGAACGCGTTGCGCACGCCGATCGGGCCGGCGTCCGCGTTGGCCCCGTCGATTGCCGCGACCTGGTCGGAGGTCTGCGTGATCTGGCCCGCGCCGCATCCGGCGAGCACGACGGCACCGATGAGTGCGCCGGCGACGGCGGCGATCGAGCGGGTACGCGGTGTGCGCCTCACAGGGTGTGCGTCCTTCCAACCGGGTCACGCCGCACGGCGGCGTGCAGCTCCTGGGTCGCGCGCGGTACTCGACCGCGCGCACGGATCAGCGTAGACGGGGCGATCCGGACCTCCGGACGCGCCTCCCGAGGCACGTTTCGCTGCGCTTGTCAACCCCCTGACCTGCGACGATCGGCTGGCCCGGGCTGCGGGGCGGTTGTCGGCCGTGTTAATCTGGTGGCACCGAAAGGGGCTAAGGACACATGGTTTTCAAGGTCGGAGAGACCGTTGTCTACCCGCACCACGGTGCCGCGCTCATCGAGGCCATCGAAACCCGGACGATCAAGGGCGAGGAGCGCAAGTACCTCGTCCTCAAGGTCGCCCAGGGTGATCTCACGGTGCGTGTACCCGCTGAGAACGCCGAGGTCGTCGGCGTTCGCGACGTAGTGGGCCAGGAGGGGCTGGACAAGGTCTTCGAGGTGTTGCGCGCGCCGCACACCGAGGAACCCACGAACTGGTCTCGCCGGTACAAGGCGAACCTGGAGAAGCTCGCCTCCGGCGACGTCAACAAGGTGGCCGAGGTCGTCCGCGACCTGTGGCGCCGGGAGAAGGACCGCGGGCTGTCCGCCGGCGAGAAGCGCATGCTGGCCAAGGCCCGGCAGATCCTCGTGAGCGAGCTGGCGCTCGCCGAAGGCACCGACGAGGAGCGTGCCGAGGTTCTGCTCGACGAGGTCCTCGCCACCGCCAACGCCTGAATAACGGATCCGCCGACCGACCGTCCGCCCGTAGTCCCCGATGGACGTCGTCGCAGCGGTCGTGTGCAACGAGTCCGATGTCGACCCGTTGACACCGGTCGGTGGGATCCCCCTACTCGTCCGCGCCGTGGAGACACTCCTCGGCGCGGACGAGTTGTCTGCGGTGCACGTGCTGACGGCAGCGGACCACGATCCGGCGCGCGTCCTCGACGCCTGTGCCGACCTGCCGGTCGTGATCCGATCACACCCGCTACAACGTCCCAGCCGTGCGCGAGGTGACGGTGTGCTCGCCGAGCGTTGGGAGCGGGGTGCGGCGGATGTCGTCGTCGTGCACGAGCTGACCTGGGCGCTGGTGACCCGCGACGTGCTGCCCCGGGTGCTCGCCGGTGTGGCGGCGGGGCAGGATGCCGTCGTGCCCGTGGTGCCGCTGACCGACACGGTCAAGGACGTGACCCCGTCCGGCCTGGTCGTGGGCACCCCGGACCGGGCGAGCCTGCGCGTGGTGCAGAGCCCGCAGGCCTTCCGCGCCGCGGTGCTCGACCCGGCGGATCCGCTGCCGTCCTTCGGTGCGCTCGCGGCGGCGGGAGTCATCGTGCACAGCGTGCCCGGCGACCCGGCGGCGCTGCCGCTGCGCACCGCCGACGACGTCGCGCTCGCAGGAGCCGTGATCCGGGGAGGACCGCCGTGAGGGTCGGGATCGGCACCGACGTGCACCCGATCGAGCCCGGGCGACCCTGCTGGGTGGCGGGCCTGCTGTGGGAGGACGTCGACGGCTGCGCCGGTCACTCCGACGGGGACGTCGCCGCGCACGCGCTCTGCGACGCCCTGTTGTCCGCCGCCGGCCTGGGGGACGTCGGCGCCGTCTTCGGCACCGACCGGCCCGAGTGGGCGGCGGCGAGCGGGGTGACGCTGCTGACCGAGGTCCGCAGGCTGATCACCGGGGCGGGTTGGCGGGTCGGCAACGCCGCCGTGCAGGTCATCGGTAACCAGCCGCGGATCGGCAAGCGCCGGGCCGAGGCCGAGAAGACCCTGTCCGACGCCGTCGGCGGCCCGGTGTCGGTCTCCGGCACGACCACCGACGGGCTCGGCCTCACCGGCCGCGGGGAGGGCATCGCCGCGGTGGCCACGGCGCTGCTGCTGGCGCGCTGACCGTCAGTCGCGCGGCTCGATCAGCATCCACTGGTGCCCGAACGGGTCGCCGATGCGTCCGCCTCGGTCGCGGTAGCCGTCCCCGTAGTCGTGATCGGCCACGGGGTAGATGACGTGCGCGCCCGCCGCGAGCGCCTGCGCGCAGACCGCGTCGGCGTCGTCCACGACCAGCGACATGATCACCGGGATCCCGCCGCCGGTGGGGGCCGGGTCGCCGTCGCCGGCGTCCTTGAGCGTGAAGCGGGCGCCACCGGCGACGAGCTGGGCGTGCACCACCCGGTCGCCGTGCGCCACCCGGTCGCTCACGACCGCGCCGAACGCGGCGGTGTAGAAGGCGATGGCCTTGTCGGCGCCCTCGACGACGAGCTTGGGCTGCAGGCTCTGGATGTGGCTCATGCACCGAGCGTGGCGTGGGCGGCACCACTTGTCTTGGACGTAAGGGAAGTCGCCTACCCTTGACAGGTGACCCTCAGACTGTTCGACACCGCGACCAGGAAGCAGCGGGACTTCGTTCCGCTGCGGGCCGGAGCTGCGTCGATCTACGTCTGTGGGGCGACCGTGCAGGGTCACCCGCACATCGGGCACGTCCGCTCGGGGCTGAACTTCGACGTGCTGCGCCGCTGGCTCGCCCACGGCGGGCTCGACGTCACCCTGGTGCGGAACGTGACCGACATCGACGACAAGATCCTCGCCAAGGCGGCCGAGGCGGGCAGGCCGTGGTGGGAGTGGGCCGCCACGCACGAGCGGGCGTTCCAGGCCGCTTACCGCGCGCTGGGCTGCTTGCCCCCGTCGATCGAACCCCGCGCCACCGGGCACGTGCCGCAGATGATCGATCTGATGCAGCGGCTCATCGACCGCGGCCACGCCTACGCCGCCGAGGGCAACGTCTACTTCTCCGTGGCGTCCGATCCCGAGTACGGCGCGCTGTCCGGGCAGAAGCCCGACCAGGTGGAGCAGGGCGAGCCGGACGGCGCCGGGAAGCGCGATCCGCGCGACTTCGCCCTGTGGAAGGCGGCGAAGCCGGGCGAGCCGACGTGGAACACCCCGTGGGGCCCCGGGCGGCCGGGTTGGCACCTGGAGTGCTCGGCCATGGCCACCTACTACCTCGGCTCCGAGTTCGACATCCACGGCGGCGGAATCGACCTGGTCTTCCCGCACCACGAGAACGAGCGGGCCCAGTCGCACTGCGCCGACGACAGGTTCGCCCGGTACTGGCTGCACAACAGCTGGGTGACGATGTCCGGCGAGAAGATGTCGAAGTCGCTGGGCAACACGATGTCGGTCGAGGCCGTGCTGCGCCGGGTGCGCGGGGCGGAGCTGCGCTACTACCTGGTCGGCCCCCACTACCGGTCGACGATCGAGTACTCCGAGGGCGCACTGCAGGAAGCCGTCTCGGCCTACCGGCGGATCGAGGCGTTCGTGCACCGGGTGCGCGAACGGCTCGGCACCCCCGAGGTCGGCGCGGTGACGCCGGAGTTCGCCGCCGCGCTCGACGACGACCTCGGCACGCCGGGCGCGCTCGCCGCCGTGCACACCGCGGTGCGCGAGGGCAACGCGGCGCTGGACGGGGCCGACAAGGAGACTGCGCTGCAGGCCGCCGGCGCGGTGCGGGCGATGACCGGGGTGCTCGGGCTCGACCCGCTCGACCCGCAGTGGATGGCGGCCGACCGGGGAGCCGATGCCGTCAGCGCCGCGCTCACCGCGCTGGTCGAGGACCTGCTCGAACAGCGGGCGGCAGCCCGGTCGCGGCGTGACTTCGCCACGGCCGACGAGCTGCGCAACCGCCTCGCCGCGGCCGGTGTGGTCGTCGAGGACGGCCCCGACGGGCCCACCTGGTCGCTCAAGGACGTCTGAGAGAGAAGCTGATGCCAGGCAACTCCAAGCGTCGCGGTGCGACGCGCAAGGAGGGCACGAAGAAGGGCATGGTCGTCGGGTCCGGCGGCCAGCGCCGCAGGGCACTGCGTGGAAAGGGCCCGACCCCGCCCGCGGAGATGCGCCCGGGCCACCCGGCCCAGAAGCGGGCGGCCGCCCGAGCGAAGGCCGAGGCCGCCAAGGTCGCCGGGCGCCGCCGCGCCGAGGGCGAGACCACCGAGACCGTGCTGGGCCGCAACCCGGTCGTGGAGTGCCTGCGGGCCAAGGTGCCCGCCACCGCGCTGCACGTCGCGATCGGGGCCACCGTCGACGACCGGGTCACCGAGGCCGTCGCGCTGGCGGCCGAGCGCGGCATCTCGATCCTCGAGGTGCCCCGCACCGATCTCGACCGGATCGCCGGCGGTGCGCTGCACCAGGGCGTCGCGCTGCACGTGCCGCCGTACAGCTACGCGCACCCCGACGAACTGCTCGAACAGGCCGCTGAGGCGCCCGAGCCCGGTCTGATCGTCGCGCTCGACGGGGTGACCGATCCGCGCAACCTCGGCGCGGTCGTGCGTTCCGTCGGCGCCTTCGGCGGGCACGGGGTGCTGGTGCCGCAGCGGCGCGCCGCGGGCATGACCGCGGTCGCCTGGCGCACGTCGGCGGGGGTGGCGGCGCGGCTGCCGGTCGCGCGGGCCACGAACCTCACCCGCACGCTGCGCGAATACGCTTCGGCCGGGTTCATGATCGCCGGCCTGGACAGCGACGGCGACGTCTCCCTCGACGAGTTCGAGCTCGCCACCAGTCCGCTCGTGCTCGTCGTCGGGTCGGAGGGCAAGGGCCTGTCCCGGCTGGTCCGCCAGACCTGCGACGTCACCGTGTCGATCCCGATGGCCGGCCCCGTCGAGTCGCTGAACGCGTCGGTCGCGGCGGGCGTGGTGCTGGCCGAGGTGGCGCGGCAGCGGCGGCTCAACGGTCGCTGAACGGGCGCTGAGCCGTCAGGCCGGGACGAGCGCCCGATCACGGCTGCGCACCCGACCGATGAGCCGACAGGCGAGGTAGCACAGGAACGACAGCGCGGCGACGTACCCGGACACCGGCAGCCCCGGCGCCAGCGACAGGAACACCCCGCCGAGCAGCGAGAACTCGGCGATCGCCACGGCGAGCAAGGACGCGCGCACCGGGCTGGCGGTCACGCGCGCTGCGGCCGCCCCGGGCACGATCATCACCGACAGCACGAGGATCGCGCCGACGATCGGCACGGCCAGCGCGGTGGTGAGGCCGATCAGCATCGCGAACACCACCGACAACGCGCGCACCGGCACGCCCCGCGCGACGGCGACGTCGGGATCGGTGCTGGCGAACAGCATCGGCCGGTAGACCGCGGCGAGTGTCCCGATGACGACGGCGGCGACGACGGCGAGCGTGGTCAGGTCGGTGGAGTCGACCGAGACGATCGAGCCGGTGAGCAGGCCGAACTTGTTCGAGCTGCGGCCTCTGTAGAGGCTGAGCATCAGCACGCCGAGGCCCAGCCCGAACGCGAGCACGACCCCGATCACCGAGTCGCGCTCGCGCTGGCGCAACCCGAGCAGGCCGAACACGAGCCCGGCGAGCAGCGCCCCGCCGACCGCGCCGAGGCCCACGCTCACCCCGGCCAGAAGCGCCGCCGCGCCACCGGTGAACGCCAGCTCCGCGGTGCCGTGCACGGCGAACGACATCCCGCGCGCCACGATCAGCGGTGCCAGCAGCCCGGCGGCCAGGCCGAGCACGGCACAGGCCAGGAACGCGCTCTGCACGAAGTCCAGGGCGAGCAGGCGGCCCAGCCCCTCGAAGGTGAACAGGCGGCCGAGCAGCTCGCTCACGGCACGTCCTCCGGTTCGGGATGGCAGTGCGCCTCCGCACCCACCACCACGATCCGGTCGCGCACGCGCAGCACGTCGACCTCGGTGCGGTAGAGCTCGGAGAGCACCTCGGACGTCATGACCTCCTCCGGCGGGCCGACGCGGAACCGCCCGCCGACGAGGTAGAGCACGCGGTCCACCAGCGGCAGCACCGGGTTGATCTCGTGGGTGACGAACAGGACGGCCGTGCCGGCGCTGCGGCGGCGGGCGTCGATGAGATCGGTGACGGTGCGCTGGTGGGCCAGGTCGAGCGAGAGCAGCGGCTCGTCGCACAGCAGCACCGCCGGGTCCCCGACGAGCGCTTGCGCCACCCGCAGCCGCTGCTGCTCCCCGCCGGAGAGCCGGCCGATCGGGGCGTCGGCGTACGCGGTGCCGCCGACCGCGGCCAGCGCGGCGTCGACCCGCGCCCGCCGCTCGGCCCGCCCGCGCAGGCCGAGGCCGAACCGGTGCCCGTCCAGGCCGAGCCCGACGAGGTCGCGGCCGCGCAGCGGCAGGTCCCGGTCGATCTGCTTCTGCTGCGGGATGTAGCCGATCGTGGGGTTCCCGTGGCGCGGCGGCTCGCCGGCGATGCGCACCTCGCCCGCGGAGAGCGGCTGCAAGCCGAGCAGCACCCGGACGAGCGTGGTCTTCCCGGACCCGTTCGGACCGAGGACGGCGACGAACTCCCCGGGCTCGACCTCCAGATCGAGCTCGTCCCACAGCACCCGGTGGCCGAACCGCACCTGCGCGCCGCGCAGCGCGATCGCGGGCGCCCCCGCCGGTCGGTCGGGTGCCCGGGAGTTCGTGCGCGACGCGATCGTCATCGGTGGGTCCTAGCGGTCGAGTGCGGCGCCCAGAGCGTCGATCTGGCCGCCCATCCAGCTGATGTAGTCAGTCTGCCCCTCCGGCAGCGTCTCGCTGACGCCGACGACGGGTACCCCAGCAGTCTGCGCCGCCCGCTCGACCTGGTCGGTGGTGGGGGTCGTGGTCTGGGTGTTGACGATCAGCACGCGGACCGGCGTGCCGCTGAACAGGTCGAGCGTCTCCTGCAGCACGGCGACCGGCGGATCGGTGTCCTCCTCGATCGCCTCGGCGAACTCCGCGGGGGTGGCGTCGACCAGCCCGGCGGCCTCCACCAGGTACCCGGGGACGGGTTCGGTGACGGCGACCCGCTGCCCGGCCGCCCGGGCCTTGATCGCGTCGAGGCGCTGCTGCAGGCCGGCCACCTGCTCGGTGAACCGGGCGGCGTTCGCGCGGTAGGCGTCGGCACCCGCGGGGTCGATCGCGGCGAGGTCGGCGGCGAGCCGTTCGGCCAGCTTGGCGACGGTCGGCAGCGAGTACCAGACGTGCTCGTTGAACTCCTCGTCCCCGCCGGCCTTGAGCCCGGACAGCTCGACGACGTCGATGACGGTGCGGTCCCCGCTGGTCTCGACGAGCTTGGTGGCGAAGTCGTCGTAGCCGCCGCCGTTGAGCACGACGACGCGGGCCTCGGCGACGTCGGCCGCGTCGGCCGGGGTGGCCTCGAACGAGTGCGGATCGGCGGCCGCGTCGTTCATGAGCGAGGTGACGCGGACCCGGTCACCGCCGACGGCCTCCGCGATCGCGCCGTAGACGTTCGTGGTGGTGACGACCGGGACCGTCGCGGCGGACTCCGCCGGCGCGCTCTGCGTGCCTGATCCGCAGGCGGAGAGCAGCAGGGCGGCGGTCGCGCCGACGGCGGCGAGGACGGCCGCCGGGCGGGATCTGGTCGGCATCGGTCACTCCTGTGCGTCGATCGGGTGATGCGAACTCACTCTACAGTGATAATCGTTTTCGATAGCGTGCGTGATGGGCCGATAGTGATCTGCGCAACTTTCCCCGACGCCTACTGAACCGTTACGGTCAGGATGTGTCCGGGCCGTCACCAACGCGTCGACCAGCCACCTTGGCGTCGCTCGCCGCTGAACTCGGCGTCTCCAGGACGACCGTGTCGAACGCCTACAACCGCCCTGATCAGCTCTCCGCGCCGCTGCGTGCGCGCGTGCTCGAAGCAGCGAGGCGCCTCGGCTACCCGGGTCCCGACCCGGTGGCCCGCTCGCTGCGCACCCGCAAGGCCGGCGCGGTCGGGCTGCTGCTCACCGAGGCGCTCTCCTACGCCTTCCGGGACCCGGCCGCGACCGGGTTCCTCGAGGGTCTCGCGCTGGCGTGCGAACAGGCGGGGCAGGGACTGCTGCTGGTCCCGGTGAGCCCGGACCACGTCGACGTCACCGCGGTGCACCAGGCGGGCGTCGACGGGTTCGTCGTCTACTCGGTCCGCGAAGACGATCCGCACTTCCTCGCGGTGCTGGAGCGGCCGGTGCCGACCGTGGTCTGCGACCAGCCGATGAACGTCGAGGGCGTCGACCGCGTCGGCGTGGACGACCGGGCCGGCATGCTGGCGCTCGCGCGGCACCTGACCGGGTTGGGCCACCGCCGGGTCGGCGTGCTCTGCATGCGGCTGGCCGCCGGTCACAACGACGGCCCCGCCGACGCCGAGCGGCTCGCCTCGATCACCTACCCGGTGCAGCGCGAGCGGCTCGCCGGGCTGCGCGACGGGCTCGCCGAGGTCGGTGTCGACTGGGAGACCGTGCCGATCATCGAGCGCTTCGAGCACAGCCCGGAAGCCGGCCAGGACGCCGCCGCCGAGCTGCTCGGCGCGCACCCGGACATCACCGCCGTCGTCTGCACGTCGGACGTGCTCGCGCTCGGCGCGCTGAAGCACGCCGCCGACCGCGGGCTCAAGGTCCCCGACGACATCACGATCACCGGCTTCGACGGCACGCCCGAGGGGGAGCGGGTCGGGCTCACGACCGTGGAGCAGCCGCTGCGCGAGAAGGGGCGCGTGGCCGGGGAGATGCTGCTGGAGCGCGGCGACCGCAACAAGCCGCGCCACGTGCTGCTGCCGACCGAGCTGGCCGTGCGCACCTCGAGCGGCCCGCCGCGGCGGGAGGAGCGCTTCTTCAGCGGTTGGTGACGGGTGCCGGTCCGAGCCGTCCCGCCACGGCGCGGGCCAGCGTCTCGACGTCGGGCTCCGGTGCGATCGAGCCCTCGACGATCAGCGCGGCCAGGCCGTGGACCAGCGCCCAGCCGGCGACGGCGGTGAGCGGGTCCTCGGCCGCCCGCGGGTCGGGGTGGCGGGCCGCGCCAGAGCGCAGGTGATCGGCGGCGCGCTTCTGCGCTGCCACCAGCTCGGGATCGTCCGACCGCACGAGTCCCGGCGCGCGCATCACGGCGAAGTGGGCCGGGTGGCTCGTCGCGAACACCACGTAGGTCACCCCGAGCTCGCTGAACCGCGGATCGCGCTGGGCCGTGGCGGCCAGCGCGTCCGCGAGCATGGTCCATCCCTCGGCGGCCAGTGCGGTGAGCAGGCCGGTCTTGTCCCCGAAGTGGTGCGTGGGCGCGGCGTGGGAGACGCCTGCCCGGCGGGCGACGTCACGCAGGCTGAGCGCGACCGGTCCGTGTTCCTCGATCGCGGTCAGCGCCGTGTCCAGCAGCGCCCGGCGCAGATCGCCGTGGTGGTAGGGCACTCGACGACGATACCGCGCAACTTTACGTTGACAAGATAGGGTCGAGCAGGCAATCTTGGCGCTGACAAGATTGGAGGTGGGACATGCCGACCCTGCCGTGGACCGCCGGTCCTGCCACATCGTCCGCTGCCGCCGAATCGATCGTCATGGCGTCGCGGTTCCACGTGCGCCGCTACCGCGACGTGCTGCCGTTCTTCATCGACGCCATGCGCGTCTTCCGGGCGGCGCGCCGCAGCCCGGGGATCATCGGCGTCACGCTGAAGGCGCGCCCGCTGCGCAAGGAGTTCTGGACGCTCTCCCAGTGGGCGGACCGCGAGTCGCTCGACCGCATGGTGCGCAGCGAGCCCCATCTGAGCGTCATGACCCGCGGTCGCGCGGTCATGGCCGACTCGGTCTTCCGGTTCTGGCCTGCACCGGCCGACACGCCACCGACGTGGGCGCAGGCCGTGGACCGGATCGATCAGGGATGACCTCCGCTGCGGGCCGCCAGCAGGTCCCGCAGCAGACCGGCGACGGCGGGCGGATCGGGTACCCGGAACCGGGCCGCGGTCTCGCCGTCGCCGACCTTCACGCCCACGTCCTGGCTCCGCAGTCGGGCGAACGCGGTCTCGTCGGTCACGTCGTCGCCGACGAACAGGACGGCGTCGGCGTGCACCTGGGCGCGCAGCCGGTCGATCGCCGAACCCTTCGACACCGACACAACAGCCAGGTCGAGCACCGCCTTGCCCGGGGTCACGGTCACCCCGTCCGCAGCGGCGGGCCCGCGGCGCACCGCGTCGAGGACGCGCTCGGCCACATCCGGGTCGGCTCCGCGCACGTGCACGGCCACGCCGGTCGGCTTGTGCTCCAGCCGCACGCCGGGCTCACCGCCCACCAGGTCGGTGACCTCGGTGACGAGCCGCTCCAGCCGGGCGCGGGCAGCGGCGTCCACGACGTGGGCGCCGTCGTCGAACTCGGCCCCGTGACTGCCGACGAGCCGGATCGGTGCCCCGAACCCGGAGACCGCGGCGAGATCGGCCAACCCGCGGCCCGACACGAGCGCCACCGTCGTGTCCGGCAGGGTCGCCAGCATCCCCAGTGCGGAGGCGGACTCGGGCAGCGGCCGCGCGGCCGAGGGCACGTCGACGATCGGGGCGAGCACCCCGTCGAAGTCCATGGCGACGAGCAGGCGCCGCACCGCGGCCAGCCGGGTCAGCGCCTCCTTCAGCTCAGTCATCGGTCTCCGGGGACGTTGCGGGCGGCAGGCCCAGCGCGTCGAGGAAGGACCGGGCCCAGCGGTCGACGTCGTGGGTGAGGACCTGCCGGCGCAGGTTGCGCATCCGCTTCTGCGCCTCGGCGGGCGGCATCTCCAGCGCGGTGTGCAGGGCGAGCTTCACGCCGTCGGTGTCGTGCGGGTTGACCAGCAGCGCGTCCTGCAGCTCGATCGCGGCGCCGGCGAACTCGGACAGCACCAGCACGCCCGTCTCGCCGGTGCGGCAGGCGACGTACTCCTTGGCGACCAGGTTCATGCCGTCGCGCAGCGGCGTCACCAGCATGACGTCGGCGGCGACGAAGAACGCGGCCAGCTCGTTGCGGGGCAGCGACTGGTGCAGGTAGTGCAGCACGGGGTGCCCGACCCGCGAGTACGTGCCGTTGATGCGCCCCACCGCCTGCTCGATGTCCTGGCGCATCTTCTGGTAGTGCTCGACCCGCTCCCGGCTGGGCGTGGCGAGCTGGATCATGACCGTGTCGCCGGCCTTGTCCTCGGCGAGCAGCTCCTCGAACGCGCGCAGCCGCACGTCGATGCCCTTGGTGTAGTCGAGCCGGTCGACGCCGAGGATGACCCGGCGCGGATTGCCGAGGTCCGCGCGGATCTGCTTGGCCTGCTCCTGCACCTCGGGGGTCCGGGCGAGCGCGTCGAGCGCCTTGGAGTCGATGGAGATGGGGAAGGCGCCGAGCCGGACCGTGCGGCCGTGGTAGTACAGCTCGTCCTCGCCGCGGCCCTCCTTCGCGGAGGCGAGGTTCTGGGCGAGCCAGTGGAAGTTGCGAGCGCCGCCCGGGGTGTGGAAGCCGACGAGGTCGGCGCCGAGCAGCCCTTCCACGATCCGCGAGCGCCACGGCAGCTGCATGAACAGCTCAGTGGGTGGGAACGGGATGTGCAGGAAGAAGCCGATGCGCAGGTCCGGCCGCAGCGCGCGCAGTGCTGCCGGCATGAGCTGCAGCTGGTAGTCCTGCACCCACACCGTCGCGCCCTCGGCCGCGATCTCGGCGGTGGCCTCGGCGAACCGCTGGTTCACCCGGACGTAGGCCTGCCACCAGTGCCGATGGAACGCCGGCGGCTGCACGACGTCGTGGTAGAGGGGCCAGAGCGTGCCGTTGGAGAAGCCTTCGTAGTACTCCTCGACGTCCTTCGCCGAGAGATCGACCGGGTAGAGGGTGAGACCGTCTTCGACGAAGGGTTTCGCCTTCGCGTCCGCGACGCCCGGCCAGCCGACCCACGCCCCCTCCCGGCTGCGCAGCATCGGCTCGAGCGCGGTGACCAGGCCGCCGGGGCTGCGCTTCCAGCGCTCCGTCCCGTCGGGGAGGCGCTCGAGATCGACGGGCAAGCGGTTGGCGACGACGACGAACTCGGCTTCGGTCTCGGCATCGGTCACTGCTGTGACATTACTGCGGTGCAGCCTCTTGTGCGGTGCGCGTGAGCCGCCGCAGCGGGGATGTGAGGAACTCCCCGAAGCTCACCCCGGCGGCGAGTGCGAGCCCGATGGCCAGCGCCAGCGTGACCGTCACCAGCCCGTCGGCCACTCCTTCGACGGCGAGCTGGTAGAAGCCGCGGTAGGCGGTGAACCCGGGCAGCAGCGGCGTGATGCCGGCGAGCACGACGACCAGGGGCGGCACCGTCTGGCTGCGGCGCAGCAGCCCGGCCGCGCCTCCGACGACGATCGCCGCGACCCCGGTCGCTGCCACCGGCCCGACGTCGGCGAACTGCGTCAGTGCGCCGTACGTGCCGTAGCCGGCGGCCCCGGCGCCCGCGGCGAAGAGCAGTGGTCGCCACTGCGAGTAGCCGGCCAGGGCGAACGACGCGGCGGCGACGGCGGCCGCGCCGATGGCCCGCCCGTACAGATCGCCGCCGCTGGGCAGCTCCCCGGCGACCTCGAGCACCAGCCCGAACGTCAGCCCGATCTTCAGCGCCAGCACCACGCCGGTCAACAGCCCGGCCGACAGCAGCGCGATCTCCGCGGCTCGCCCGGCCGCCGTCACGTAGTAGCCGTCGATCGCGTCCTGCACCGTGCCGACCACCGACAGCCCGGACAGCAGCACCGTGATCCCGGCCGCGACGACCAGCGACGGTCGCGTCCCCGGCGGGAAGAACCCGGTCGCGAACAGCGCGATCGCCGCGCTCGTCGCCAGCAGCCCGCCGACGACCTGCTGGAAGAACGCGGGCAGCCCCCACCGGTTGAGGATCCGCCCGGTCCGGTCGACCGCCGCCGTCACGACGAACGCGGCGGCCGCCGTGATCGGCGCAGCACCCAGCATCAGCGCGATCGCCCCGGCCAACCCGGCCCACCCGGCCGTCGCGACCCAGCGGGGATACGGGTGCAGCGCGGTGACCGCGGCATCGAGCTCGGCCGCCGCCCCGCGCACGTCCAGCTCGCCCCGGTCCACCCGCGCCATGATCTGCCGGACCGCGGCCAGCCGCGTCAGGTCCAAGGACCGCCGCCGCACCAGCCGCATCGACGTCACCGGCGGCGCCGCCATCCCGCGGTGGCAGCACATCGTGATCGACGTGAACGTGATGTCGACGTCCACCGTCGGCAACCCGCACGCGTTCGCGAGCCCGATCATGGCCCGCGTCGTCTCCTCGGCGTCCTCGCCGCTGGACAGCAGCACCTCGCCCGCGCGCATGCACAGATCCAGCACCTGCTGCACCCGCGCGTCGTCGGGCACCTGGGGACCGACCGGAGTCAGCAGGGGCAGTGTCGGCGGGCTCGCCGCCAGCAGCTCCCGGGCCTCCCGCCCGAGCTTCGAGCGGACCCGGCGCGTCAGCCGAGCCCGCGGCCGCTCGGTCCCCTCTGCCATGAAGTCAGGGTAGGTGCGAACTACTATGGCCTTGTGCCGGTGTAGCTCAGTGGTAGAGCAACCGCCTTGTAAGCGGTAGGTCGTCGGTTCGATCCCGACCCCCGGCTCCAGACTTGACCAGCAGGTTTCCGCGACGCGAGAGCGCGGGAACCCGCTGCGTGGGATCACGCGTGGTGCGACATGGGGTACCTTCACCCCATGTCCCGCGCCGCTCACACTGGTCGGCGGCGCGCGAAGGGCAGCATCGAGGTCCTTCCGAGTGGCGCTCTGCGGGTGAGCGTCTACGCCGGGATCGACCCGGTG
>Ga0065720_1004014_pt1 | contig 20530 bp, 18 predicted proteins | sample Thericmetagenome_FD_59107 | JGI IMG/M metagenome (GOLD analysis project Ga0065720, IMG submission 59107) | Thermophilic microbial communities from the Joint Bioenergy Institute, California, USA of rice/straw/compost enrichment - eDNA_2 v2... | ecosystem: Engineered > Solid waste > Grass >...
TCGCCCCGACGGTCGCTTCCTCTCGGGCATGAGCGCCCGTGACCCGCACCCGCCCCGCCCTCTCCGGCATGCGGGCATAGCTGTGACTCTTCGCCACTGAAACGCAGGACCGTCTCCAGGCCCCTTGCCGCTGCCCACGGCGTCGCGCCGCGTGGGCACGTTCCTGGTGGGGCCACAGCCTCATCGAGGCCGCTCTCACGGGAGGTGCGACCACGGCGTCAGGCCGGCGACGCCCCCGGCGAATCGTCTTCAGGCCGTCGCGGGCGGCACGTGACCGGCGATCCTGGCGTCCTCGTGCCGCAACGGCCTCTGTGCATCCCGGCGGCATCGCGTCGCCGACCGCTACCGCTNCTCCCCTCGGCGGCAAGGGCCTGTTACGCGCCCCTACGACGCGTTTCCGGCCGCGATCCCCCCGCGGCAAGGTTTTTTCCCTCTCCCTGACGCCTTCGGCCCGGCTGGGCGCCGNTGGGCGGTGACGGTCAGGCGGCGCGAGGGCCGCGGCGCAGGAGGCGGGTGAGTTCGGCCAGGTCGCGGTCGGCGGCCTCGGCGCGTTTGGCCGACTCGCGCGCGTACTCGTGCAGCGCGAAGACCGCCCGGTCGGCGAGCTCACGCAGCTCGCTGAGCTGGCCGCCGATGTACGCGGCCTGCGCCTGCTCGCGTTCCCGGCGGCGCCAGAGCAGGTACGCCGCGCCGCCCCCGGCACCGACGGCGGCGAGGGCGAGCCAGAGCGTGAACGCGAAGGAGAGGCCCAGGACGACCACGGCGACCGCGATCAGCGCCTTGGGCAGCCACGGGTACGGCTCCGGCGGCAGGGCGCGGGCGCGGATCTGGCGCTCGGCCTCCTCGATCGACGCCGGGTCCGGGCCGTCGGGCCGCAGGATGATCGGGTGGCCCATGATGGGCACGGTCACCTCGGCCGGCGGGACCGCGCGGGTGGCGGCGGCGAGCTCCTCGGCGGCGCGCCGGATCACCGGTGCGGCGACGTGCAGGGCGAGCGCGGCGAGCCGCGGGTCGGCGCTGGGCTGCACGTCTTCGAGCAGGTACTCGGTGAGCGAGTTGAGCCGCCCCTGGCGCGCGTTCGGGTTGATCAGGGAGCGCAGCACCTCGAGCGGCTCGGTCTCCGGCCACATGCCCGAGCCCCGCCAGCCGGTCGGCGGGTGCGCCGGCGGGTCGGACGGCTTGCGCGGCGAGGTGATCTCGGTGCAGCGGGCGCGCAGCCGGGCGAGCCGGTCGGCGGCGTAGGCGGGCCGCTGCAGCGCCGGGAGCTCGGCGAGCTCGGGGAAGTCGAGCAGGGACGGCGGGATGACCACCTTCGGCTCGCCGGGCAGCAGCGCCTTCAGCCAGCGCTCCGGCTCGCTCTCGTGCGGCGTGGCGACCGAGTCGAGGCGGCGCAGCACGAAGATCTTCCCGGCCGGGCCGTACGCGCCGCGCGCGGCGGCGACCCAGACGGCGCGCTGGCCGGGCAGCACCGGCTGGTCGGCGGACAGGTCGCCGAACGCGGTGGCGAGCCAGGAGGCGTGCACCCGGTCGCCCTGGCCGGCGAGCGCGAGGGCGAGGCACAGGAACAGCGCCGTGCGCGACTCGTCGTACCGGGCGGCGCGGGTGAGGGCGTCGAGCGCGTCCTCACCCGCCATGATCTGGATCAGGGCGTCGATGGCGGGCGCCAGCCAGTAGCCGGGCACGTCGGTGACGCCGGGCTGCGGCTTGGGGGCGGTGCCATCGGCCACCAGGGAGATCAGTAGCGTCTCCGCGTAGCGGTGCAGCTCCGTGGCGTCGATGAGCCCTGATAGGTCGGGGCCGGCGGTCAGGTCCATGCTCACGCTGAAGCTCCCCGAGGAGTGACGGAAGGCCCGCGGGGACCGGGATCGGCGGACGCTCCCAATGACCGCGCTAAGCCTAGACCTTTGTTAGCAGATTTTCTCGTAAGCCACGCCGTTTGGGCCCCGTTCCTTTCGTTACGGACCTCCCAAACGCCCATCACATGCGCTCCGGCACCTCGATGCCCAACAGGTTCAGCCCCTGCAGCAGCACCCGGAGGGTGAGCGCGGAGAGCGCGAGCCGGGACTCGCGCACCGCCTCGTCCTCCGCGGTGAGCACCGGGCAGCCCTCGTAGAAGGCGGTGAACGCCTGGGCGAGGTCGAACAGGTACCCGCAGAGCCGGTGCGGCTCGGACGCCTCGACCACCTTCGCCACGACGGAGGGGAAGCCGAGCAGGGTGAGCGCGAGCGTGCGCTCCGCGGGCTCGCCGAGCCGGATCTCCCCGGTCGCCCGCGCCGGGTCGAGCTCGCCCTTGCGGAAGATCGACCGGATCCGGGCGGTCGCGTACTGCAGGTACGGGCCGGTGTTGCCGGTGAGCGCGAGCATGCGGTCGAAGTCGAAGACGTACTCGCTGTCGTGGCTCACCGACAGGTCGGCGTACTTCACCGCGCCCATGCCGACCTTGCGCGCGATGNTCGCCCGGGTCTCCGGGTCGTAGCCGCGNTCGGCGATCGCGGCCTCGGCCCGGACCACCGCCTCNTCNAGCAGCTCNGTCAGCTTGATCGACTTGCCGGAGCGGGTGCGGAAGATCTTGCCGTCCTTGCCGAGCACGTTGCCGATCTGCACGTGCTCCGCGNGGACGTCGTCGGGCAGCCAGCCGGCCATGCGNGCGGCNGCGAACACCATCTGGAAGTGCAGCGCCTGGGTGGCGCCGACCACGTAGAGCACCCGGTCGGCCTTGAGCTCGCGCACCCGGTAGCGGATCGCCGCGAGGTCCGTGGTGGCGTAGCCGTACCCGCCGTCGCTCTTGCGCACGATGAGCGGGAGCGGCTGGCCGTCCCGGCCGGTGAAGCCCGGCGGGAAGACGCACAGCGCGCCGTCGCTGATCCGGGCGACGCCGAGGCGCTCCAGCTCGTCGCANACGTCGGCGAGCATCGGGTTGTACATGCTCTCGCCGGCGATGTGCTCGTCGGTGAGCGTGACGCCGAGCTCGGTGTAGACNCGGTTGAAGTAGCGCTTGCTGTGCTCGANGAACTCGTGCCACAGCCGCATGCTCTCCGGGTCGCCGCCCTGCAGCAGCGGCACCCGGCGGCGGGCNCGCTCCTCGAACGCCGGNTCGGTGTCGAACTTGTGCCGCGCCTCCTGGTAGAAGGCGTTGCCGTCGCCNGCGGCGAGGCGGCNCAGCGCCTCCTCCTCGCCGANGTCGAGCAGGTGCTCCATGAGCATGCCGAACGGCGTGCCCCAGTCGCCGAGGTGGTTCTGCCGGATCACGTGGTTGCCCACGTGCTCGTGGATCCGGGCGAGCGCGTCGCCGACGATCGTCGTGCGCAGGTGGCCGACGTGCATCTCCTTCGCCGCGTTCGGCGCGGAGTAGTCGATCACGACGGTCTGCGGCGCCCGCCGCTCGACGCCGAGCGCCTCGTCGTCGCGCATCGTCGCGGCCTGGCCGGCGATCCAGTCGTCGGAAAGGGTGAGGTTCACGAAACCGGGGCCGCTGATCTCGACGGACGCGCACACGTCCGCGACGTCCAGCGCGTCCACGAGGGCCTGGGCGACGTCCCTGGGCGCCCGTCGCAGCCGCTTCGCCAGGCTCAGCGCGACGTTCGCCTGGTAGTCGGCGAACTGCGACGGCCGGATCAGCGGATCAGCGTCGGCGTACTCGGGGCCGAACGCGGCGGCGAGCGCACGCTGGACGCGTTCGGTGAGCACGACTTGCGGGTCGACCATGAACTCTCCTTGGCGGCCGTGGAGGTGGGCGTCCGCGATCGCCGCTCCGCCCCCCTGGCTCGATCACGTCTTTCCAGCCTATCGATGAATCGAGGCCGGTCCCCCCATTATCGGGCCCGGGCGGGTCTGACCGGGCCGGATCGGCGGAGCCTGTGGACAACCGCCCGGGCGGCCGGGGCCACGGCCGGGTCTACGGCCGCGAGGCGGCGGCTACCAGAGGCGGTGGTGGGGGCGGGCCGCGGCGAGGCGTTCGCCGATCCGGGCGACCGTGCCCGCGGCGGCGAGCCTCGCGGCGAGCTCGCAGGCCGCGGCGATGCCGCGGGCCGTCGACGCGCCGTGCGCGATCACCACCGTGCCGTTGAGGCCGAGCAGCACCGCGCCGCCGTACTGCTCGGGGTCGAGCCGCCGCATCAGCCGGCGCAGCGGCCTGCGCTGCAGCAGCGTGCCGATGCGGGCCGGGCGGCTCTCCGCGAGCGCCTCGCGCAGCTCCGCGAACGCGTAGCGGACGCTGCCCTCCATCGTCTTGAGCGCCACGTTGCCGGTGAAGCCGTCGGTGACGATCACGTCGACCTTGCCGGAGAGCAGGTCGTGGCCCTCGATGTTGCCGGCGAAGTCGAGGCCGGGGGTGTTCGACAGCAGCTCGTGCGCCCGCCGGGTGACCTTGTTGCCCTTCTCGGTCTCGCTGCCGATCGTGAGCAGGCCGACCCGCGGACGCCGCATGCCGAGGGCGGTCTCCCCGTACGCCACGCCGAGCTGGGCGAACTGCACGAGCATCTCCGGCTTGACGTCGGCGGTGGCGCCGGCGTCGAGCAGGATCGTGGGCGTGGGCAGCGTGGGCAGGGTGACGGCGATCGCGGGGCGCAGCACGCCCGGCTGGGCGCGCAGCCGCAGCCGCCCGGTGGCGACGACGGCCGCGGTGGATCCGGCCGAGACCACGGCCGCCGCGTCGCCGCGCCGTACCAGGTGGCAGGCGACCGCGACGCTGGAGCGGGGGCGGCGCAGCGAGGCGAGCGCGCCCTCGTTCATCGCGAGGGTCTCCTCGGCGCGCACGATCGGGATCTCGTCCGCGGCGCCGTGGGCCGCGAGCGCCTCGTAGATGGGCCGGGGCTGGCCGACGAGCACGACGCGCACGCCCAGCTCCCGGGTGGCATGTACGGCTCCCGCGACCAACTCGCCAGGGGCGTTGTCCCCGCCCATCGCGTCCAGCGCTATGGGCGGGGTGTCAGGCAATCGGTCACCTCGGTGGCCACGGCATGCTCCTCTCGCGGGCACGGGCGTCCGGGCCGACCCCCTCCGCCGCCCGCTGTCCACGCATCGTAAGGCGGCCATCGTGCTGGTCGGTCGCCAGGTGGCTGTGGGAGTGTCGGGCCGCCCCCTGGCGAAAGCGGGCGTAGCGGGCATGCCGTCGGCGGCCGTCCGCCGCCCGGGTGCGCGCGCACGCCCTGCGGGCCGCCTGTGGACGCGAGTGCCGTGGCGGGTGCTATACAGAAACCGACATCCCGAACCCGACAATCCGGACCGCGTGGGGACAAGGGGGATCATGAAGGGTACGCGGGTGCCGCCGCGGGGCGGCGCCGTTACGCCGCCCCGCGGCGGCGTGACGGCCGCGCCGGGCCTGCTCGCGTGCCTGACGCGTCCCCCCGATCGGCCGGTCCGCGCGGCCGCGCCCCCCGCGCGGGCCGCGGCGGGCGGACGTCACCAGTGCCAGTGGTACTCGTCGCCCCGGGCGACGACGATCTTGCCGAACTTGGCGTTGCCGGTGATGCGGATCAGCGGGGCGTTCGGGTCGCCGTCGGCGACGTCGCCGCCGGAGATGTGGCGCTTGGAGAAGAGCGCGCCGCCCTCGTCGATCACCCGGGCGTTCTTCGGGATGCGGACGATCAGCTTGCCGAAGGTGGCGTTGAGGTCGAGGGTGACCTCACGGCCGGGGAGCACCGCCTCGGAGAGGTCGACGATGAGTGCGCCGAAGAGCGAGCGCAGCCGGGTGTGGCGGCCGGGCACCCAGCGGCCCTTACGGATGATCTTGCTGAACACGGCCGCGACCTCCTGGCGCTCCTGGGCGGCCGGGGCCGTGGCGTTTGGCAGGTCGGGCAGGTCGCGGGTGAGCGGGAGCAGGTCACCGATGGTGACCGCCGCGTAGGCGGCCGCCAGCCGGTCGGCGTGTTCCACGCTGGTGAGCCGGCCGGTGGCGAGGGCCTCGCCGAGGATGGCGGCGACCCGGTCGCGATCCGCGTCGGAGGCGCGCTGGTCCGTCGGGCGCTGCGGGTCGAAGGGTGTCAGAGAGCTCACACTTCACAGGCTAGCGGCACTCGCGATATGTCGCGAGATGCCGGAATGTTACGTCTACATGACGTAAAGCCTTGCTCCGACATCTTCGCCGTCAGGAACTCCAGGTCCTATGGTTGCGTCGGGGTATATGAAGGAGCAAAGACGCGTGACGGCGCCGACTGGTTTACATAGATCGCAAAAAGAAGGGATTTCTAGTGATCTTGAAGGAAGGCACTCGAGGCTACCGGGCTTACACCACCAAACACCTGGACGAGTTGCTCGAGCGCGCCGGCTTCGATGCCGACACGCGGCTGCGCGTCCGGGCGGTCGCCACCGTGCTGCCGTTCCGCACCAACGCGTATGTCGTCGACGAGCTGATCGACTGGTCCGCCGTCCCGGACGACCCGATATACCGGCTTGTCTTCCCCCAGGAGGACATGCTCCCGGAGACCGACGTCTCCCGCATCGCGGCGCTGCTGCGCAAGGGCGCGCCCACTCGCGAGATCCAGGCGGCGGCGCATGAGGTGCGGATGCGGCTCAACCCCCATCCGGCGGGTCAGCTCGAGCTCAACGTGCCCCGCATGGGCGAGGAGCCGATCGCCGGCATGCAGCACAAGTACCCCGAGACCGTGCTCTTCTTCCCCAAGCAGGGGCAGACCTGTCACGCGTACTGCACGTACTGCTTCCGCTGGGCCCAGTTCGTCGGCGAGCCCGACCTGAAGATGGCCTCCGACGACGTCGCCCGGCTCGTCTCCTACCTCAAGGAGAATCCGCAGGTCACCAGCGTGCTGCTGACCGGCGGCGACCCCATGATCATGGGTGAGCCGGTGCTGCGCCGCTACATCGAGCCGCTGCTCGAGCTGGAGCAGCTGGAGTCGATCCGCATCGGCACCAAGTCCCTGGCGTACTGGCCGGGCAGGTTCCTCACCGACCCGGACGCCGACGACACGCTGCGGCTGTTCAGCCGGGTCGTGGAGTCGGGCAAGACGCTCGCCTTCATGGCGCACTTCTCCCACCCCAGGGAGATGGAGCCGGAGAAGCTGCGCACCGCGGTGCGCCGCATCCTCGACACCGGCGCGGTGATCCGCACGCAGGCCCCGCTGATCCGGTCGATCAACGACGACGCCGGCACCTGGGCCCGGATGTGGCGGATGCAGCACGCCATGGGCATGATCCCGTACTACATGTTCGTCGAGCGCGACACCGGCCCGCAGGACTACTTCGCGGTGCCGCTCGCGCGCGGGTACGAGATCTTCCGCGACGCCTACGCCCAGGTCTCCGGCCTGTGCCGGACCGTGCGGGGGCCGTCCATGTCCGCCACCCCCGGCAAGGTCTGCGTGGACGGCGTCGCCGAGATCGCCGGTGAGCGCGTCTTCGTCCTCCACTTCATCCAGGCGCGCGACCCCGAGCTGGTCGGGCGGCCGTTCTTCGCGCAGTACGACCCGAACGCGGTGTGGCTCACCGACCTGCGGCCCGCCTTCGCCGACCGTTTCCCCTTCGAGGCCGCGCCCGACGCAGCACTCGACCCCACGTTCGCCCAGTCGCGCCTGACCGCCTGACCCCAGGCGCCCGAATCGTCACCCCGACCGAACCCCCGACCAGAACCCAACCGAACACGCGAACCGGCGGCTCCCCCGGCGACCGGGACCACCCACACACAAGGCGCCGCACCCCGATCCCGGACGCCCGACCCGCTGAGCCGTCCTCCGGCCCAGGCCGCCCTCGCTCGCGGCCGGCCCGATTCCCGCCGCTCGCGCGCCCCCGACGCCGTGGGCGCTCGACCTGACGACGGCACGTGGCCGTCCGCCGGTTCGCCGAGACGTTCACACGACCGTCAACTGCGGATCTGTGCCCCCACGCCGGATCCGGCATGAAGCGGCCGGTGCCCGGCGTCGCCTGGGCACCGGCCGCACGTCGTCATCACCGGCCTGTCATCGCCGCTCTGTCATCCGGCCTGTCAGCCCCCGCTCCGTCACCCGCGCTCGGCCGCGTCTCCAGCGTCTCCTGCGTCTCCTAGTCTCCTGCGTCGCCTGCGGATCGCCACCCGGTGCCCGCCGCGTCGCGGCCGGCGGGCACCCGCAGGTGGGTACGGCGGGCGATCTCCGCCTGGAGCCGGGCCATCTGCCAGTGCAGCTCCACCAGCTGCTCGGCGAGCCGCCCCTTGGGCAGCTCGGCGGGATCCTCCTCGGCCAGCAGGTCAATGGCGGCGGACAGCTCTCGCATCGCACCCACCCCACATCAGCCATCCTCGATCGAAGCTGTGTTCGAATCATAGTGGACGGCCGATCGGGGTGTCAGGCCGTTCGCCGCCCGCGTGTCGCGCTGCGGCCGGGGCGGTGGGGGACAGCGGGGAGGGCATCCGCGCACCGGCCATCGGCGTGCCAGGGGCCGCGGCGGGCCGGGAGCGGGGCGAGGGCCGCCTCGCCGGTCAGCTCTCCGTCGTCTCGTAGACGGGCGCGATGTAGCCGCGGGCGAGGGTGTTCGCGGTGATGTTGAAGCCCACGATCGCCGCCGGGCTGTCGCTGTCCACGCCGAGCTTCTCCACGCTGAGCGCGTGCACGGCGAACAGGTACCGGTGCGGGTACCCGGGCGGCGGCGCGGCGCCGTCGTACCGCTTGTTGCCGAAGTCGTTGCGCGCGTGCTGCGCCCCCTCGGGGAGCCCCTTGAAGTCGCCGGAGCCCGCGCCCCTGGGCAGCTCGGTGACGCTCGCCGGGATGTCGTACAGCAGCCAGTGCCAGAAGCCGCTGCCGGTCGGGGCGTCGGGGTCGTAGCAGGTCACCGCGTAGCTCTTGGTGCCCTCCGGAGCCCCGGACCACCGCAGGTGCGGGGAGAGGTTCTGCCCGGACATGCCCCAGTCGTCGAAGACGTGGGTCTCGGGCTTCCGCTCCCCGTCGCGCACGTCGTCGCTCTCGACGGTCAGCGCCGGAACCTGGGGCAGGAAGTCGTACGGGATCGGTGGCCGTGCGGACACGACATACCTCCGTTGCGAGCGGGTGGTCTTGTCGGTCCCATTCTGGTACGGCGCGATCAGTTCTTGGTGTACGCCGCGAGCACCTTGTCCGGNGGCCCGTCCATCTTGATCTTGCCCTTGTGCAGCCAGATCACCCGGTTGCAGGTCTCCTCGATCACGTCGAGGTTGTGCGCGACGAGGAANACCGTGCCCGCCTCCTCGCGCATCTGCCGGATNCGCTCCTGGCTCTTGCGCTTGAACTCGCGGTCACCGGTGGCGAGCGCCTCGTCGATGAGCAGCACGTCGTGGGTCTTCGCCGAGGCNATGGCGAACCGCAGCCGCGCCCCCATGCCCGAGGAGTAGGCCGACATCGGCAGGTTGACGAACTCGTCGATGCCGGAGAACTCCACGATCTCGTCGTACTTCTCCCGGACCTGGGCCGGGGTCATGCCCATCGCGTAGCAGCCGAGCACGATGTTGCGCTCGCCGGTGAGCTCCTTCATCAGCGCGGCGTTCACGCCGAGCAGGGACGGCTGCCCGTCGGTGTAGACCGCGCCCTTCGCCGGGGGCAGCAGGCCCGCGATCGCCCGCAGCAGCGTGGACTTGCCCGAGCCGTTGCGGCCGATGATGCCGATCGCGTCGCCGTGNTAGGCCACGAAGGACACGCCCTTGACGGCGTGCACCTCCTTCATCTGCGGCCGGCCCTGNCGGCGCAGGATGCGCATGAGGGCGTTCGCCGCGTTCCCCTTCTCGTGCGCGCTCACCGCGCCGTACACGCGGTAGATGATGTGCAGGTTGTCGACGACGACCGTGGGTGTGCCCGTCTTGTCGGGCTTGCCGGCGGTCCGCCCGGCCGCCTTCCGTTCTTCCAGGGCCACCTGAGAGCGCTCCTTGATCAGCTCAGCCACGGCCGTACTTCTCCTCGGCCTGCCAGAAGTACAAGAAGCCGACTATTAGCGCGCACAACGCCCAGAATACGCACGTGATCCAGGTGAACGCGTCCGGCGCCTGCTCGTAGATGAGTAGATCGCGCATGAACTGGATGTACGCGGCGGCGGGGTTCGCCTCCAGCGCCCAGCGCAGCAGCTCGGGCAGGCCCTTGGTCTGCTCCTGGATGCTGTAGAAGACGCCGGAGGCGTACAGCCAGGTGCGCAGCGCGAACGGGAGCAGCTGGCTCATGTCCCGCACGAACGCGCCGACCCTCGCCACGAGCAGCGCGGCGCCGAGGTTGAAGAGGGTCTGCAGCAGCAACGCCACCGGGATGAGCAGCCAGAGCCAGGTCACCGGCTCGCCGGTGACCAGCACGATCAGCACCAGCACCGCCATCGACCAGCCGAGCTGCTGGAGCTCCTGGAGGGTGTACGCCAGGGGCAGCGAGGCGCGCGGGAAGTGCAGGGCGCGGATGAGCGACAGGTTGCTCGACACCGACTTGGCGCCGCCGAGCACCGACCGCTGGGTGAAGGTGAAGACCATCACCCCGGTGATCAGGAACGCCGTGTAGTTGCCGCCGACGCCCGGCTTGTCCTTCTGGCCGAGGATGAGNCCGAACATCAGCCAGTANACGGCGGCGTTCAGCAGGGGGGTGAGCACCTGCCAGAGCTGGCCGAGGACCGAGTTGGAATATTTGGACACGTTCCGCGAGGTCGCGTACGTGATGATGAAGTGCCGCCTCTGCCACAACTGGCGCAGGTAGGCGGGGAGTGCGGGGCGCGCGATGGAACGGCGCAGCCCGTAACGCTCGGCTAGCGCGGCCAGCGACTCCCCCTCTGGGGTGGCGCCGCCCCGGCCGCCCGCCTGGGCGTCCGCGACCGCGGATTCCGGCTGGCTCATGGCAAGGACTCTATTGGATACGGATGGTGGGAAGGCCTCCGATGGTGATCCGTTGTGCTCCTGTAGGGAGACTGATACGCCGGTTCACCCTCGTGGGCACGGATGGCTGGGTCAAAGGTAGCCCACCCGGCGGCCGGGTGCGGTTTCCGTCCCGGTCAGGTCATGGAGACCTGCCCGGTCGTGGTTCGTCGTCTCATGTCGGTTGTGTAGCTTGATGAGCAGTTATTTAAAACCTGAGTAACAGCGCAGATCATATTGCTATGCGTGTGACGTGCGGCAGACGCGCATGTGACCGAACCGCAATGATCCAGATACAAGCTGGTGGGCGCGACGGGCGCAAGCTCGCGTACAGCCAGCGAGGTGTTACCGATGTCACGTTCATTCGCCGCCCCCGAGGCCGCGTCCCCGGCGTCCCCCCGGCCGCCTTCCGGCGCGCGCCCGTGCGGCCGGCCCGTCGCCGGGCGGTACGCCGCCCCCGCGGGCCGTACGGCGAGCCCGGCGTCGGCCCGACGGCGCGCCTCGCACCCGCTGCCTGAGGCGGCACCTGAGGCCGTGCCCGCGTTCACGCTGGGCGCGGGCGGCGGCCGGCGACGGCGCGCGGCCCGGTCCACCGGCCGGGCGAGAGGAAGGACCTACCGGCCATGCGCGTGATCAAGGGAACCCGGATCATCGCCGGTGCCGTCATGTTCGCGATCCTCGCCGCCTGCGCCGGAGGCTCGGGGTCCCGGTCCGACGCCGCCCCCGACCGCCCGGTCCGGATGAGCATCGGCGAGCCGCAGAACCTCCTCATCCCGGGCAACACCAAGGAGACCGAGGGCTCCGAGGTGCTCGGCGCCCTCTTCACGCCGCTGGTCAGCTACGACGAGGACAAGAAGCCATTCGAGGACGCCGCCGAGTCGATCACCTCCTCCGACAACCGCATCTGGACGATCAAGCTCAAGCCGGGCTTCACCTGGCACAACGGCGAGCCCGTCGTGGCGCAGAACTACGTCGACGCGTGGAACTACGTCGCCAACCAGGCGAACGCGCAGGCGGGCAACCACTTCTTCTCCCGAATCGCGGGCTACGCCGAGCTCAACCCCGGCCGGGGCGAGCGGCCCGCCGCCGACCGCCTGCGCGGCCTGCGGGTGATCGACGAGCGCACCTTCCAGGTGACGCTCTCCGAGCCGTTCTCCCAGTTCAAGGCGATGCTCGGGTACACCGCGTTCTACCCGCTGCCGAGGGCGGCGTTCGGCCCGGACGGCAGGATCGCCCCCTGGTACGGCGAGCAGCCGATCGGCCAGGGCCTGTTCAAGATGGACCGGCCGTACCGCAAGGGCGTCGACCAGACGATCGAGCTGTCGGTGTACGACCGGCACCCGGGCCCGAAGCCGAAGTTCCGCCGGCTGCAGTTCAAGATCTACACCAACCTGGAGAGGGCCTACGAGGACCTGCTCGCCGGCGACATCGACATCATGGACCAGCTGCCGTCCTCGGTCCTCGGCACCGCGCGCGCCCGGCTCGGCGAGCGCTTCATCGACCTGCCCGACGCGGGCGTGGGGTACATCGGCACCCCGCTGAAGTACAACAAGGTCTACAGCGACCCGAAGGTCCGCAAGGCGATCTCGATGGCGATCGACCGCAAGACGATCACCGAGGTCGTCTTCTCCGGCAGCCGCGTCCCGGCGGACGACTTCATCAACCCGGCGATCGACGGCTACCGGCAGGGCATCTGCGGCGAGCCGTGCATGTACGACCCGGCGAAGGCCCGGCAGTTGTACATCGAGGCGAACGGGCCGAAGAAGATCGAGCTCGGCTACAACAGCGACGGCCCGCACCGGGAGTGGGTGGAGGCCGTCGGCGAGAACCTGCGGCGCAACCTCAACGTGGAGGTGACCGTCAAGGCGTTCGACAAGTTCGGCACGATCCTCGACCAGCTCGACGCGAACAAGTACGGCGGGCTGTTCCGGATGGGCTGGGTGATCGACTACCCGTCGGCGGAGAACTTCCTCACCCCGGTGTTCTCGACCGCGGCGATCGCGCACGGGCAGAACTTCGGCGGCTACTCGAACAAGGAGTTCGACGAGCTGATCAAGAAGGGTGACGCGGCCCGCACCCCCGAGGAGGGGCTGAAGTACTACCAGATGGCCGACGACATCCTGATCAGGGACTTGCCGTACATCCCGGTGTACTTCTACCGGCTCAACGCCGCCTACTCGCACCATCTGAAGAACGTGCAGATCAACCTGCGCAACCAGGTCGACTGGCTGTCGATCGAGTGGGCCTGACCCCCGCCCGGCCGCGCGACGGCCGGGCGGCGGGGGCGTGATCCAGGGCCGCGCCGGCGGGCTAGCGGGCGGGCGAGAGCCGTACGTGGGCGCCCGGGGGCAGGCCGAGGCGCTCGGCGGCGTCGCCGGCGTTCACCGCGAAGGCGATCAGCCCGGCCGAGTCGGTGAACGCCACCACGTCGCCGGGCGGCACCGCGGCGAACGTCTCCCGGTACGGCACCGACAGCTGCCGCCGGCCGAGCGACACGGCGAGCGTGTCGCCGCTGCGCACGCCGAGCGAGTGCAGGTCGTCGGCCTTGATGGAGAGCTGCACGTTGCCGAAGTGGTCGACGGAGAGCACCTCGCCCTCGGCGGCGCCGTCCCGCACCCGGGAGGTCGGCTCGGGCAGGGTCACCAGGTTCTCCGGCGGGATCTCGGGGCCCACGTCGGCGAGCGCGCGCCCCCTCGCCAGGTGCGCGGCGACCGGGGCGAAGATGTCCCGGCCGTGGAAGGTGCGGGACACCGGGGTGAGGAACAGCTCCTCGTTGGTGAGCTCGTAGGCGGCCTGGGCGCCGCCCGCGGCGTGGACCGCCCACGACAGCAGCCCGTTGTCGGGGCCGATGAAGACGCGCTCGCCCGCGCGCACCGCCACGGCCCGCCGCGCCGTGCCGACGGCCGGATCGACCACGGCGACGTGGATGCCCTCGGGAAGGTAGGGGATCGTCTGGGCGAGCACCGCGGCGCCGCGCCGTACGTCCCCGGCCGGGATCATGTGGCAGACGTCGATGATGCGGGACTCCGGCGCGATCTTGATGATCACGCCGTGGCACGCCGCGACGAAGCCGTCTTCGAGCCCGTAGTCAGTCAGCATCGTGATTACTGGGGTCACAGTTCGCGACATTACGGCGTGATCCTCGTGGTGAACAGCGTTTGCCGGGGCCGGTCGCCGCGGCGTCGCCGGATGATGAATCCGCGGTGAACGGTCAGGTCCGGAAACGTCCCTGTCAAGTCCTATGCTTGGGTGGTTTGTCGGCCTTTGCCGGTACTTTGAGACCGACAGACCCGGGCGCGGGCCCCATTACCATGGCCTGGGCCGCGGTGCACGGTGGATCGCTGTGCGCCTCACCCGAGGAGGAGAGCATGGACACCGCACCGGTTCCCGGTGGCAGTGACGCTCGGGACGACGCCGCCCGCCACGAGGCCCCCCGCGAGACCCGCCCGGACACCCCCCGCGAGGCGCACGAGCCGGGCAGGCGGTCGCCGGCCCCGGCGTCCGGCGAGCTCTCCGAGCGGGAGCGCCGGCTGCTCGCCTTCGAGCGGCAGTGGTTCCGGTACGCCGGCGCGAAGGAGCAGGCGATCAAGGAGACGTTCGACATCTCCGCCACCCGCTACTACCAGCTCCTCGCCGAGCTGATCGAGCGGCCGGAGGCGATGGCGTTCGACCCGATGCTCGTCAAGCGCCTGCGCCGGCTGCGCGCCGCCCGGCAGCGCGAGCGGGCCGCCCGCAGGCTCGGCACGGCCCGAGACCGCGATCGAACCTGGAAATAGCCCGCGAAACCGGCTAGACAGGAACGGCTGGACAAGAACGGCCGCAGCGACCCGACAGGCGGGGGTGACGGGAAGATGGGCACTGAGCGGTTCGGCGTGCGCACGAAGGCGGGCGAGGCGGCGCTCGCCGCGATCCTCGCCGACCCGGCGGGCGTGGTGATCGCCTCGGACTTCGACGGCACGCTGTCGCCGATCGTGTCCGACCCGGCCGCCGCGTACGTGCACCCCGACGCCCCGGCGGCGCTGATCGAGCTCGCCCGCGTGGTCGCCGGCGTCGTGATCGTGACCGGCCGCCCCGCCGAGCAGGCGATCGCGCTCGGCAGCCCGCCCGGCGGCGGGCCGGGCCTCGCCGACGTGCCCGGGCTCGTCGTGCTCGGCCAGTACGGCGTGGAGCGCTGGGAGAACGGCCGCGTGACCGCGCCGCCTCCGCCGCCCGGGGTCGACCGGGTGCGGGCCGCGCTGCCCGGCCTCGCCGCGGAGTTCCCCGGCGCGCGCGTCGAGGACAAGGGCCGGGCGCTCGCGCTGCACACCCGCGGCTGCGCCGACCCGCAGGCCGCGCTGGACGCGCTGCGCGACCCGGTGGCGAAGCTCGCCGCGGAGACCGGCCTCGTCGTCGAGCCGGGCCGCCTCGTGCTCGAACTGCGCCCGCCGGGCATGGACAAGGGGCAGGCGCTCCAGGCGTTCCTCGCCGAACGGTCCGCCCGCTCGGTGCTGTTCGCCGGCGACGACCTCGGCGACCTCGCCGCGTTCGACGCGGTGCACTCCGGCGGCGTGCCCGGCATCGCGGTGTGCAGCGGCTCCGCCGAGGTGACCGCCCTGCTCGACAAGGCGGACATCATCGTCGAGGGCCCGGCCGGGGTCGTCACCCTGCTGCGCACCCTCGCCGGCGAGCTCGCCGGGTAGGCCGCCCGCTCAGCACGTCCGCAGCGCCGTCCGCCGCCGGCAGCGCTCTCAGCCGCCGTTCGCCGCCGTCAGCCGGCGTCCGCCGGGCCGTCCGGGAGAGCGGCGAGCTGCTCGGCGAACCACCGCCGGGGCGGCATCGCGGTGGCGGCCGCGCTCAGCCGCCTGCCGCGCTTGAGCCGCTCGTCCTCGGGCATGGTGAGCGCCTCGTGCAGCGCGACCGCCGTACCGGAGATGTCGTAGGGGTTGACGACGATCGCGTCCTCGCCGAGCTCGGCGGCCGCGCCCGCCTCGCGGGAGAGCACGAGCGCGCACCGGGGCGACAGGATCGGCCCCTCCTTCGCCACCAGGTTCATGCCGTCCCGGATCGGGTTCACCAGCAGCACGTCGGCGAGCCGGTAGGCGGCGAGCGAGCGCGGATAGTCGTCGTGCACGTTGAGGATGAGCGGGTCCCAGTCCTCGGTGGCGAACTCGTCCTCGATCTCCTTCGCGCACCGCTGCACCGCGGCCGTGTACTCGCGGTACTCGGGCAGGTCGTGCCGCGACGGGTAGGCGAAGACGAGGTGCACCACCCGGCCGTGCCACTCGGGATGGTCGTGCAGGAACTCCCGGTAGGCGAGCAGGCCGCGCACGATGTTCTTGGACAGCTCGGTCCGGTCGATGCGCACGATCAGCCGCCGGTCCCCGACCGCCTCCCGGATCGCCTTCACCCGGGCGGCGACGTCGGGCTCGCCGGCCCGCGCGAGCAGCGCCTCGCCGTCCACGCCGAGCGGGTGCACGCCGATGCGCGTGGTGCGGCCCTCGTACCGCACGGTGCGCGCGGCGCGGTCCACGTCCGCGCCGAGCACGGCCTCGCAGCAGTCCATGAACGCCGCCGCCCAGCGCGCGGTGAGGAACCCGGCGTGGTCGGCGCCGAGGATCCCGGAGAGCACCTCGGCCGCCACGTCGTCGGGGAGCAGCGAGAAGTACTCCGGCGGCGCCCACGGCGTGTGCGAGAAGTGCGCGACGCGCAGGTCGGGGCGCTCCCCGCGGAGCATCGCGGGGGCGAGGGTGAGGTGGTAGTCCTGGATCAGCACGCGCGCCCCGTGCGCGGCCTCCTCGGCGAGCGCCACCGCGAACGTCGCGTTGTAGTCCTGGTACGACTCCCACTCGCGCCGGAAGCGCGCCCCGAAGTGCGGCGAGTTGGGGGTGTCGTAGAGCAGGTGGTGCACGAACCACAGCGTGGAGTTCGCCACGTCGTTGTAGGCGCGGTGGAACGTCGCCGGGGGGATGTCGAGCATGCGCAGCGGCCCGGTGTCGTGCCCGGCGAGGTCGAGCCGCCCGCCCGGCGCGTCCCGTACGGCACTGCGGTCGCCGTCGGTGAGCGCGGCGCACACCCACAGCATCGGGGTGTGCCGGGCCACCTGGGTGAGGCCGGAGACGAGCCCGCCGCCGCCCCGGCGCATGGTGAGCGCACCGTCGGAGGACAGCGTGAACGACACCGGCCCCCGGTTGGAGGCGACCAGGATTGCGTGCATCGATACCGCTCCACTCGTTCGTGCCCTCGCCGGCGGCTGCCATGCAGGCTAACCAAATCCGACCCTCGCCAATAGGATGACGGCGCGACGGTGCGCGCGGGGACGCGCGCCGACGACACCGCCGATGGGAGTCCACGACACATGGCGCTAGACGAGACGACCGAGGAGCTCGCCCGAGCAGCGGCTCGTGGGGATCATCGTTCGCTTGGGGAGCTGCTGCGCCGTATCGAGCCCGACGTGCTGCGGCACTGCTCCCGGCTGTTGCCGTACCACCAGGACGCCGAGGAGGCGAGCCAGGACACGCTGCTGGCGGTGGCGCGCAACATCAGCCGTTTCGAAGGGCGGGCGAAGTTCAGCACCTGGTTGCACATCGTCACGGCGAACTGCGCCCGCACCACCTATCGCAGCCTCAAGCGCCGCTCCACCGAGCAGGCCGAGGAGCTGCCCGAGCAGCGCCCGGATCCGCACCGGGTGAGCGTGATCGCGGGCTCGCGGCTCGACCTGCTCGACGCGATGGAGGCGCTGGAGGCGGAGAAGCCGGAGCTCGCCCAGGCGCTGGTGCTGCGCGACATCTGCCAGCTCGACTACGCGGAGGTCGCCGACCAGCTCGGCATCCCCCTCGGCACCGCCAAGTCACGCATCCACCAGGCGCGCAAGTACGTGCAGTCGGTGCTCGGCGAGGCGTACGGCTGAGCCGGCGGGCCGCGGCGATTCCCCCGCGACCCCTCTTAGATCCCCTGTGTCCCATGGCGACCCCGTGGCCGATCACTGTCCGTAACCGGTGACGAGAGTGGCACAATGTGGTGTCATCTCGACACGTGAGACACCTCGTCGGCTCGGCGTTTCCTCGTTGTAAAGTCTTTATCGAAACCCGTGCGGTCTGGGCCGCACACTGCAGCGTTGTCCGAGTTGTCGTCCGAGTCGGTTGTTCGGCCGGATTCGATGCCGGCCTTCCGGCTATTGGGGTGTTGATTACCGATGGTAATCACCTGATCGGCACGCTTCGCGGTCGTGTCCGCGGGTACAACTGAACATTGCTCATCCAGAGGGGTGGAGGGACCGGCCCGATGAAGCCCCGGCAACCCTCCCGGTGCACTGCGCGCTCGCATCTGCGAGGCCGGCCGGGACAGGTGCCAATTCCGGCCCGTGGCCAGGGTGGTCACGGGTGAAGATGAGGAGAAAGGCCTCGCTTCATGGCGCTTGCAAGCACGCAATCCGTCCGCACGTCCACGCCCTACGACTTCGGCCCCGCCGTCGGCCTCTCGTGCCGGGAGTGCGGGGCGTTGTACGAACTCGGCCCGAACTTCGCGTGTATCGAGTGTTTCGGGCCGCTTGAGGTGGCCTACCCGTGGAGCACCGCCCAGGGTCCGTCCGCCGACCAGGCCGGCGAGGCCCTGCGCGCGAGGATCGAGGCCGGTCCGAACAGCATCTGGCGCTACGCCCCGCTGCTGCCGGTGCCGGCCGACGTGGCGAGCAAGCCGAACCTCGCGCCCGGCTGGACGAAGCTGGTCAGGGCCGACAACCTCGCCAAGGAGCTCGGCCTGCGCTCGCTGCATGTGAAGGACGACTCGGGCAACCCCACGCACTCCTTCAAGGACCGGGTGGTGGCGATCGCGCTGGAGGCGGCCCGCACCTTCGGGTTCCACACGCTGTCGTGCTCCTCGACCGGCAACCTCGCCGGCGCGGTCACCGCCGCCGCCGCGCGCGCCGGCCTCGACGCCTGCGTGTTCATTCCGGCGGGCCTGGAGGAGGCCAAGATCGTCATGGCCTCCGTGTACGGCAAGCGGCTCGTCGCGATCGAGGGCACCTACGACGACGTCAACCGGTTCTGCTCGGAGCTGATCGGTGACCCGGCCGGGGAGAAGTGGGGGTTCGTCAACGTCAACCTGCGGCCCTACTACGCCGAGGGCTCCAAGACGCTCGCCTATGAGATCGCCGAGCAGCTCGGCTGGCGGCTGCCGGACAACATCGTGATCCCGGTCGCCTCCGGCTCCCAGCTCACCAAGATCGACAAGGGCTTCCAGGAGCTGATCAAGCTGGGGCTCGTCGAGGAGCGGCCGTACCGGATCTTCGGGGCCCAGGCGGCGGGCTGCTCCCCGGTGTCCAGCGCGTTCAAGGCGGGGCACGACGTGGTCCGGCCGGTGCGCCCGGACACGATCGCCAAGTCGCTGGCGATCGGCAACCCGGCCGACGGGCCGTACGTGCTCGACATCGCCCGGCGCACCGGCGGCGCGGTCGAGGACGTCACCGACGACGAGATCGTCGACGCCGTGCACCTGCTCGCCCGGACCGAGGGCATCTTCGCCGAGACCGCGGGCGGCGTCACCGTGGGCGTGCTGCGCAAGCTCGTGGCGGACGGACGCATCGACCCCGAGGGAGAGACGGTCGTGCTCAACACCGGGGACGGTCTCAAGACGCTCGACGCGGTGTCGGCCGGCGCCCGGCCTACCGCCGTGATTCGCCCGTCGCTCGACGCTTTTCGCGCCGCATTCCCGGAAAACTCCTGAAAGGGTCGTGACTATGAGTGTCTCAGTACGGATTCCGACGATTCTCCGTACTTATACGAAGGGTGCCGCCGAGGTCACGGGCGAGGGTGCGACCCTCCGCGACGTTCTGCAGAAGCTCGACGCGGACTATCCCGGCATCGGCGCCCGCATTCTGGATGAAACGGGCAAGATTCGGCGTTTTGTCAACGTCTATGTGGGCGAAGAGGATGTCCGTTTCGCCGACGGGCTCGACACGGCGACCCCGGACGGAGTCCAGATCTCGATAATCCCCGCCGTGGCCGGAGGCTGACTCTCCGCAGCGACGACACCCGCGTACGGCCCTGCCTACGCGGGTGTCGCCGTGTTCGGACGCGTATGACGTGCTCGGCTATCAGTAGCGAAGTTTATGAAACGGGATACAAAATCCGAAATTGCCGAATCTGTCCGCTGAACCAGGCCCAATTCGGTCTCGCCCGGAGCGAACGTCAAGGGAGAGTTTTGCGATTGACTCTGTTGCCCCACGGCATGCCACAGGTATCGTCGAATGCGATCGACGTGGCTCGGGAAGTTCCCCACTTCCCGGCTCGTAGGTCACGGACCTCGTAGTGGAATGGGCGAGGTCCGGAGCCCAGCAAGAGGAGTCGGAAAGTGGCGCAGGGCACCGTCAAGTGGTTCAACGCGGACAAGGGCTACGGCTTCATCGCGGTAGACGGTGGTAAGGATGTATTCGTCCATTACTCCGCGATCCTGATGGACGGGTACCGTTCCCTCGAACAGGGGCAGCGGGTCGAGTTCGAGATCACCCAGGGCCAGAAGGGTCCGCAGGCCGAATCGGTGCGGCAGCTCTGACGAACTCGCGAAGTGGTAAGGGCTCGGTCCTGGAGCGCGGACCGAGCCCTTTTGGCGTCGCCCGGCAAAGTGTGTTGACCTGGATTTGATGCCGCCTTCCGGGCGCATATCTCCAGGTCGCGGGGCTTCCGCTTGCACTCACTGGGGTAGAGTGCTAGACAGTTCGTTGGCACTCTCCTGTGCAGAGTGACAACCGGATCGAGGCGATGGGGCCTTGTCAAGGCGCGGCGA
>Ga0065720_1003239_pt1 | contig 20516 bp, 21 predicted proteins | sample Thericmetagenome_FD_59107 | JGI IMG/M metagenome (GOLD analysis project Ga0065720, IMG submission 59107) | Thermophilic microbial communities from the Joint Bioenergy Institute, California, USA of rice/straw/compost enrichment - eDNA_2 v2... | ecosystem: Engineered > Solid waste > Grass >...
CTCACGCGAGGGGATGACGCCCTCGGTCTTGTATCCGATGTCGAGCAGGACCTCATCCCGATCGACCTTGACGACCGTGCCTTCGACAATGTCGCCGTCGTTGAAGTACTTGATGGTCTCGTCGATCGCGGCGAGGAACGCCTCCTCCGACCCGATGTCGTCGACAGCGACCTTGTTGACGCTCGAGGTGGCCTCGATGCTGCTCGTCATGTGGGCAGTTGCTCCGGTGGACTGGTGACTGTTTTCTTTCGGCGCCCGCAGGCCCGTCGCGCACACTGGTACCGCCGCGACGTTGGGACGGATTCAGTGACGAGGCCAGGCCATTGGCCGGGCGCGCGACCGCGAACCTGCTCCCTGCCGAGGTCGCAAAGCCCACGAGTGCATTTGACAGATTACTCTGCGCGCGTCCCGTAGGTCCAATCCTCCCGGCAAGTCGCGGGTGATCGTGTCGCGGGCCGTTACCTTACAGCGCTGCCCATGTCCGACGTCGGGCGACTGGCCGCCGTCACCCAGGGTCGTCAACCCGACAATCCTGCGGATGCCGCCAGCGACCCGCCAAACCTCCCATATGTCCGCAATCACGGTATTTTCTCCCGGACTGCGCTATTTGTGCCGAGATGGACCTTTCTGGCGGACGACGGGGGGTGACGCCCTGAGGGGCGCCTGGGGAGACCCTCCTCAGGGCTTCTCCCCGCCGCTCCCTTCGATAAGCAGTGGGGCGACGAGGGCGCGGGTTGACTCGGGACGGCCGGCGCCAAGAGGCCGGTGTCAGGAAGGACGCCTTCCTGACATCCGTAGGGTGCAGGATGTGACCGTTTACGGCGACGCCCACGGGGTGCGGGTCGCGCGCCTCCACGTTCCGTCGGCCGACAACCTGCGCGCCGCCCGGCAGTGGTGGGACGCCGAGGCCGACGACTACCAGGCCGAACACGGGGCGTTCCTCGGCGAGGTCGACCTGCGCTGGTGCCCGGAGGGGTTGCGGGAGGCCGACGTACGGCTTCTGGGCGACGTGGCCGGCGCGCGGGTGCTGGAGGTGGGGTGCGGCGCCGCGGCCGCGGCCCGGTGGCTGGTGGCCCAGGGCGCCGAGGTGGTGGCGCTGGACCTGTCGGCGGGGATGCTGCGCCACGCGATCACGGCCGGCGAGAAGACCGGCGTACGGCCCGCGCTGCTGCAAGCCGACGCGCAGTACCTGCCGCTGCGGGACGCGTCCTTCGACATCGCGTTCACCGCGTTCGGAGCGGTGCCGTTCGTGGACGACTCCGCCCGCGTCATGCGGGAGGTGTTCCGAGTGCTGCGCCCCGGCGGCCGGTGGGTCTTCGCCGTGACCCACCCCATGCGGTGGATCTTCCTCGACGACCCCGGCCCGGATGGGCTGGTCGCCACCCATTCGTACTTCGACCGCCGCCCCTACGTCGAACTGGACGACGACGGCCGACCGATCTATGTGGAGCACCACCGGACCCTCGGCGACCGGGTCCGGGAGATCGTGGCGGCCGGGTTCGTCCTGCGGGACCTCATCGAGCCGGAGTGGCCCGAGGGCGAGGACCACTCGTGGGGCCAGTGGAGTGCGCTGCGCGGCTCGCTCTTCCCCGGNACCGCCATCTTCGTCTGTCACAAGCCGAACTGACCGCCGGCGTCAGCCAACCGTCGGCGTTCCCGAACCGGAGGCCGGACACGATGCCGAGGCCCGCCCAGCCCTCAGGCTTCGCCCGCCGGTAGGCAGGACGACGCCGAGAGCCCGCCCGGCCTACCGCCTCGCGCGTCGGCAAACACGGCGCCGACCCGAGACCCGGTAATTCCAAAGTAGACGATTCCCTGCGGGTCGTACGTTCCTCGTCTATCGGACGATTCGGAACAGGGTTGCGCCAGTGGATCGACGTCGCCCACCATTGGGTGCGGCCGATACCACGGGGGTATACATGTTCGGCTTCGACGCTGACGATGCACACCGACGCATCGATGACTGGCACGCGCAGGTGCTCACTCGCGCCGCCCGCGCCGAGCAGCTCGCCGCTCACGTTCGCACGCTGCGGGCGGAGGGCACCGATCCCGATCGCGTCGCCAGGCCACGGTCGACCACAGCGGTCGCCTCCTGGATCTGACCATCAGCGAACGGGCGCGCGACTGGCCCTTGTCGCGGATCGCCGAGGCGGTCCGGGTCGCCGTCACCATGGCCCAGGACGCCGTCGTGGAACTGGCGCGGCGGGCCACCGCCGAGGCGGGCTTCGGCGATGACGAGTGACCTCGGGTCCGAGAGCCTGTCCGTATCGCCCGAGGAGATCGCCGCCCACGCCGGAACGGTCGACGCGTTCGCCGACCGGTCTGCGGTGTGCGCCGCGACCGTGCGGTACCTGCGTCTCGACACCGGGGCTTACGGGCAGTTGTGCGGTTTCGTCCCGACGATCCTCAACGGGCTCACGTCGTCCATCGAGACGAGTTCCGTCGACGCGTCGACCAGCCTCCGCGAGACGGCGGCCGGTCTGCGCCTGCTGGTTCCGCACTTCATCGCCGCGGACGAGGCGGCCGGCCGTCTCGACTCCGGCGCGCCGGTGGACAACCCGCTGATCGCACCGCGGATCGACTCCACGACCTGGTTCTCCGGCGTCGGCATCGTCGAGACGTTCGACCAGCTCATCACCAGTGTCCGCAGCGGGACGTGGATCGACGTCACCCTCGCCGGCGTGGGCACGGTTGTCGAGGTAGCGATGTGGGGCCTGGACCCGGTCGGCATGCTGTTCGCGGCCGGGCTCGGCTGGGTCGTGGAACACGTCTCGTTCCTGTCCGACGCGCTGGACTGGCTGGCCGGAGACCCGGACCAGGTCAACGCCCACGCCCAGACCTGGGCCAACGCCGCCGCCGAGCAGTTCGCTCTCGCCGAGGAGTACCGCCGATCGGTCGAAACCCAGCTGCCGTCGTGGACCGGCGAGGCGGCCGACACCTACCGCAGCCGGGCCGCCGAAACCGCCGACCTCATCACGGCGCTGGGCAAGTCGTACGAGCTGATGTCGGCCCTCATCGGCAGCGCCGGCACCCTCGTCGCGCTCGTCCGAACCCTCGTCCGGGACCTGGTCGCCCAGTGCATCGTGACGCTCATCTATCGCAAGACCAAGTGGGCCGCGCTGGAGGTCGGGTCACTGGGCTACGCCACCCCCTACGTAGCCGCCGAAGCCAGCGGGATCGTGGCCCGGTTCAGCAACCAGATCATGCGTCTGTTGCACGCGCTGATTAGCAGCATGAGCCGGCTGGCGACGCACGCCCGTCAGATCGACGAGCTCATCGCCACCATCCAGGACATCCTTCGTCGGCGCTGGGGCGGGCGCGGCAGGCTTCCCCAGCTTCAACAGTCAGCCACGCATCCCAACGTCTACTTCGGACCCCTCGGCAAGAACTTCCGACCTGGCGTCGTCGAAACCGACCGCGCCTTCCTGCCAAAGGAACGTGACATCGCCGAGTACTTTGCCGACCTCGGGGTCAACGTCCAAGCCGTCAAGCCGGTCGAAAACGTTAAGAATCTCACCAACCCCGATGCTTTGCTTCGTTGGTCACCCGACGATCCGGGGCGGCTGACCGAGTTCAAGACGCTTACTAGTGCTAACACTGCAGCCGTCCGAAGAGCCATAATCGAGGCTGGTGATCAACTCGTCGACCATGGAGGCGGTGACACCATCATCGATGGTCGCAAGGTTGGACTCACCGAAGCCGAGGCCCGCCGCGGCTATGCCCGTGCCGTCGGACAAGCGACGCAACAGCAAAAGTACATGTCAGATCATGTATACATTATTCTGGGCGACGGAACACTCTTGGTCCTTCCGGATAGGTGAACCATGTCGACGTCGGATCACATTCTCTTCCGCACCGGGCTGGCGCCCACCGAGGCAGCGCAACGGATCGCGGAAACGCTAGGCTTGGAACTCTCCCCTGGCCGCCGGCCCGGTACCCAAGTCGTCGGCGGGAGAATCCCGAACGACACGCTGTATTCAGGGGGCTGGGTGAGTGACAACTACCTGGCCACTCCGGACGAACCGTCTATCCTGGCCCACTACGACGTGATGTGGGCTATTCGGGCGCCGGGCCGCGCCGAAGAGGTGGTCCACGCCGAATCCCTCCGACTCTTCCACCTCGTCACGGTGAACCTTCCGTGGCATGCCCTGCTGTACCGCGACCTAGCATGGCTCGTCGCCGTCTGGTCACCCACCAACGGACGCCACGACTTCCCCGCAAACGTCAGCGCCGACGCCGAGGACCAACACATCTGGGAGCCCTACATCCCCACGAGATGGTGAACCGTGTCCACAACCGACCACATCCTCCTCCGCACCGGGCTGACTCCGCCTGATGCGGCCAGGAACCTCGCGACTGCGCTTGGCATGGAACTCTCAACGGGCGGATTACCTGACACCCACATCGTCGGCGGACGGATACCTGGCTTGACGTCCTACTCGGGAGGAGTGGTCACAAAGAACTACCTGGGCAACGAGCCGGGTGAGCCGTCCATCATGGACCACTACGACGTCATGTGGGAGATCAGGTCCACGGACAGGAAGGAAGAGACCGTCCACGCCGAATCACTTCGGCTCTTCGCCCTCGTCACGGAAAAACTACGCTGGCCAGCCATGCTCTACCGCAGCCTGGCCTGGCTCGTCGCCGTCTGGTCACCCACCAACGGACGCCACGACTTCCCCGACCGCGTCACCCCACACCGCGAACACCAACACATCTGGGAGCCCTACATCCCCACGAGATGGTGAACAGTGGCCACCACCGACCACATCCTCTTCCGCGCCGGGCTCGCGCCCACCGAGGCAGCGCAACGGATCGCAGACGCGCTCGGCCTGGAGTTCTCCCCCGGCCGCCGACCCGGCACCCAGGTCGTCGGCGGGCGGATACCCGGCGACCTGACATACTCGGGCGGGCTCGTCACTGACAACTACTTGGGTAATGAGCCGGACGAGCCGTCCGCTCTCGACGCGTACGACATCGCGTGGGCGATTCGCACGACCGACCGCTCCACCGACAGGACTCATGCCGAGTCACAACGACTCTTCACCGTTGTGACCGAAAGATTGCCTTGGCCAGCGCTCCTCCTGCGTAACAACACCTGGCTGATAGCGGTCTGGTCTCCGCAACACGGCCGACACGACTTTCCCGACCGGACCACCGCAGACCGACCGCACCAGCACATCTGGGAGCCCTACATCCCACCACGGTGGTAAACCATGTCCGCATCGGATTACATCTTGCTGCGCACGGGACTAACCCCACCCGAGGCGGCGCGGCGCCTTGCAACTGCGCTCGGGTTGGAACTCTCGGTCGACCATCACCTCGAGACGCAGGTCGTCGCTGGACCCATACCAGGAAGTTCGTCCATGTCCGGTGGACAGGTGATCAAGAACATCTTAGGCAATGAGCCGGGCGAGCCCTCCATCATGGACCACTACGACGTAATCTGGGACATCAGAACCACGGACTGGAATCCCGACAGCGTCCATGCCGAGTCACTACGCCTCTTCGGTCTTGTCACCGAGAAACTACCTTGGCCAGCCATGCTCTACCGCGACCTCACCTGGCTCGTCGCCGTCTGGTCACCCACCAACGGACGCCACGACTTCCCCGACCGCGTCACCCCACACCGCGAACACCAACACATCTGGGAGCCCTACATCCGGTTACGGTGGTGAGCTATGTCCACATCGGATCACATTTTCCTCCGCACCGGACTGACACCAACCGAGGCAGCAAGGCGGATCGCGGACACGCTCGGGTTGGAACTCTCCCCCGGCCGCCGACCCGGCACCCAGGTCGTCGGCGGGCGAATCCCCGGCTCGGCAACGTACTCCGGGGGGTGGGTCACCAACAACTACCTAGGCAACGAGCCGGGTGAGCCGTCCATCATGGATCACTACGACGTCATGTGGGAGATCAGGTCCACGGACAGGAAGGAAGAGACCGTCCACGCCGAATCGCTCCGGCTCTTCGCTCTCGTCACGGAAAGACTACGCTGGCCGGCCATGCTCTACCGGAACCTGGCCTGGCTCGTCGCCGTCTGGTCACCCACCGACGGACGCCACGACTTCCCCGACCGCGTCACCCCACACAGCGAACACCAACACATCTGGGAACCCTACATACCACGAGATGGTAAGCGCGCCAACGGCCGACCAGCAGCATGACCATCGTCTTCACACACGCGGACCGCCGACGTGACGCCGAGCTGACCCGCATACTCGCACCGCCAGCGACCGAATGACTCGCTATCGACGAGCGCGACCCCGCAGGCGTTAGACCACTGTGGACGCGGATGAGGGCGGCGGCAGCTGGCGTACGGCGTCGAAGATCGCGGCCAGCTCGGCAGCGTCCTCGCCGGCGTGGTGCGTGTGCGGCAGCCGCAGCCCGATCGCTTTGAGGATGTCGCTCTTGCGGGACCGCGACCATTCCCCGGCCGTCCGGCCCATCCAGTAGCTGCGCAGGTCGACCCCCGATCCGGTGGTCCCGAACGGGCTGGACCCGGTGAACCGGACGAAGTACCAGTGGACGAACATGCCGTCCCAGACCGCGGGTGCGGCGAGGAAGACGGGGCGCCCGATCGTACGAAGTCCGTTCACCCAGGCCGCCGCGGCCGCCATGGCCTCCTGCGGGGTCGGCGCCTCGGCGATGAGCCGCTCCCGGTCCAGCCCGGAGACCGCGAGCGCCTGCGGTACGTAGTCGTCGGAGATCGGCTTGAGCTCGGTGTAGAACCGCAGGTCCGGACGGCCGGCGACCGCCATGCCCAGCGAGAGCATGCTGTACGGCCCCGGGATGGGGCCGTCGGCCTCCACGTCCACCGCGACATACAGCTCGGGCAGCCTTCCGGAGTCAGCCATGGTCGCGACAGTAGCGACGCCGGCACCGCCGACGCGACCGACTATCGTCACCCAACCGAACCGGGGACCCGACCCGTCGTCTCGGTAGAGGTGCCTCACGGTCCGGCTCGTCCGCGCCGGACCCATCCGAGGAGGTGGCGTGGACGCGACGGACGAGGCGGACTACATCGCCTACGTGACCGGTCGCCTTCCGGTGCTGCGCCGAATGGCGGCCAACCTGGTGGGCGACCCGCACCGGGGCGACGACCTCGTGCAGCAGACGATCACCCGCCTCTACACCCACTGGCGGCGGGCGTCGAAAGCGGACAACCTCGACGCGTACGTATACAAGATCCTGCTGCGCGCGTTCCTCGACGAGCAACGACGACCGTGGTCGTTGGTACGCCTGCGAGACGGCGTCGTCGACTCCGATGCCGGCGACTCCCCGCCCACGCCCTTCGCCGAGGACCCGGCCGGCTCGGTGACCGACCGGATGCTTCTGCGCGACGCCCTCGCCACCCTGCCGCCGAAGCAGCGGGCCGTGCTCGTGCTGCGGTTCCTGGCCGACCGTTCCGTCGACGAGGTGGCCGAAATCCTCGACATCGCGCCGGGAACGGTGAAGAGCCAGACGCACGACGGCCTCAACGCCCTGCGTCGGTTACTCGGCCAGCCTGCGGAGTCCGACGCCGGCCGCGCTCGACCGCGCCCCGCTCGCTGGACTTTGGAGTGACGCCATGACCGACATCCTGGGCCAGTTCCGCGACGAGGAGTTGCCACCGTCGCGTGTGGACGTTCAGCGAGCCGTCCGCGTGGGTCGGCGCCGACGGCGGATGCGCACCGCGGTCGCGGCGGGTGGGGCGGCGCTCGCGGTTGCCGCGGCCGGCCTGACCGCGCCGACCTGGCTCACCGGCCAGCCCGAGCCGGTCCCGCCGGGCGACACGTGCGGCAGCCCGCAGCCGGCCCGGTCCACCATGCCGACCTGGCGGCGGTTCGATCCCCTGGTCGCCGAGATTGACGCCAGTGGCGTCACAGGGCACCAGGCGTTGTCCCTCACGACCACCGTCTACTGGCAGCTGCTGCAGCTGATGGGCGCCGACCGGCTGGCCACCGTCGCCCTGTTCGCCTGCGATGGCGACCCGGCCGTGCCGGACCTCCTCGGCGGGCAGTCGACACCGATCGACCCCACGCAGGGCGAACCCGCCGACCCGGTCGCCGGAGCCGCAGCTTACTGGCTGCCGCAGAACGACCCGGCCGACCCGGTCGCCCTGGCGTGGCAGTGGACTCCCGGTGGCTGGGCGATCGTGGTGCCGGCCGACCCCGTCAAGGAATCGCCGGCGCTGTCTCGGGACGAGCTGCGGGCCATCGCGCGGCAGATCGCGGGTGAGCTCAGCCTCGGCGTGGGAAGACCGGTTACCTCACCGATCGCGCTGCCCGTGCCGGACGGCATGCATCCCGTGATGACAAGCGTTGCCCTCCACGATCCTGGCATCGAACCCAACGGCGACCCCGAGTCGGCCGCGCCTATCGGCTACGCGATCGGATTCGACATGATCGGCACCGACCGCCAGTTCGTCCCGTCAATGGTCGCCTACCGTCCATCTCTGATGATCACAGTGCACGGCTTTGGATCGGCCACCGACGGTCGGCCCAGGGACGCGATTCCCTACCCCGAGGACCTCGGCTATCCGGCCTACTACCAGATCGCCCCCGACATCTATCCGTCCCACGACCAGACCAACCCCGACAACCGGCGCCCCGACCTGGTCGGGCTGCTGGTGTACGAGTTCTTCGGGTTAGGCCTGGGAATCGCGGTCACCGAAGAGGCGTCGTCCACCGAGGACAAGCTACGGCGGGCGGCCGACATCTTCCGGACGATCTCCGCCTACCCCGACGCCGCCACCGACCCCACCGCCTGGGGTCCGCCCATCCGCTGAGGCCGGGCACCTCCCCGCCCGTTCATCGTGCGCCTCGCATCGTTGATCTAGGGCTGGGAGTGGTGAGTTGATCTTCAACCACCACTCTACGCCCTAGATCAACACGCGTCTGAGGCGCCTGCGGCGTCTGAGGGCGTCCCCTCGCCTGGGGGCGAGGCATCGTGGCGGCCCCGGCCGGTGTCGTAAAGACCGGAAGCGTGACGGCGCGGTGAGAGGACGCGACAGGTCGATGAGCCCAGAGCACGAGCGGGAGTTCCGCGAGTTTCGTCGCCACCCGGTCGGCGGATCTGCTGCNNACCGCCTACTTCCTCAGNGGCGGCGACATCCANGACGCGCAGGACCTGCTGCAGGCGGCGCTNATCGCNACCGCCCGCCGCTGGTCGCACATCGNCAAGCGTGACCAACCGGAGGCGTACGTCCGGCGGGCCATGGCCCGGCACCAGATCAACCGGTGGCGCTCNCGGACCCGACGACCGGAGACGCTGGTNTCCGCGCCGCCCGACCACCCGGCCGACCGGGATGAGCAGGTCGGCGTTGACCTGCGGCCCGGCCTGATGGCGGCGCTGCGGGCACTGCCGCCGCGGCAGCGCGCGGTCGTGGTGCTGCGCTACTACGAGGACCGGTCCGAGGCCGACGTGGCCGCGTTACTGGGCATCTCGGTCGGCACGGTACGCAGCCAGTCCGCCAAGGCCCTGGCCAAGCTTCGGGCCATCTATCCCCCGCCGGGCCACCTTCCAGCGTCCGGTCAATCCCCACCGTCCAGTCAATCCCCACCGTCCGGCGCGGGGCCTGCGGCCCTCCCGCTCTCCGCCCGGCCCGGCCCGCCAACGGTACGAGGTGCCGAGCTCCGCGCGGCGCCCCTTCCCTTCGAGCGTTGACTGGAGTTGTCGATGAGCTTCGAGGACCGACTTCGCAAGGACCTGCACGCCGTGCGGGTACCGCCGCTGCGGGTACCCGACGGGCTGGCCGACCAGGCGCTCGCCACCGCGCGCCGGCAGACCCGTTCTCGCGCGGGAGTTGTCGTGGGCCTGGCCGTTCTCGCGGTGACGTCGGCCGTCCCTATCGTGGGCGGCCTGCTCCCCGGCAGCGACCGGCCGGCGCCCGGCGCTCCGGCCTGTGCCACGGGCACGCCGTTACCGGACCGACCACCGGCCGCCTGGGAATACTTCGATCCGCTGAAGTACGAAATTGACCCTCGCAACGTGACCGGGTACGAGGTGACCAGCTACCACACGTCTGTCTATTTTCAAGTCCTCGAGCTGACGAACCCTGCCCGGGACCGGCTGGTGACTGTCACGCTCTACGCGGCTGACGGCGTACCGCATCACCGCACCACTGAGGCGCTGCCCCATCCGATTGATCCGGCATCGGGCGAGCCAGCGGACCCCGTCCGCGGCACGCCGGCGTACTGGCTACCCGAGACGACCTACGCCGGCCTGCCGCAGGGGCAAGGACTGGCCTGGCAGTGGGCCCCGGGTGCGTGGGTGCTGGTGACGGCTGCCGACACCTCCGCTGGGGCGAACGGGACGCCGACGTCGAGCCAGTCCACTGTGGAGTCCCTGAGGAGCCTGGCGGCGGAGGTCGCCCCGCTGCTCGAACTCGGCGTCGGCCTTCCGGTGACAGCTCCCTTCTCGATAACAGTGCCGGAGTGCACCCGGGTCACGGCAACCAGCATGCTCCTCGATGCGAGGCCGGACGGTACGCCGGTGGCTCGTTTCGGCGTCAGGTTCGCGACGGATGAGGCCGTAGCCGTCACCAATCCCCTGCTGATCCCCGAGGACTCAAGCCCGAGCGTCGGGGTGGAGGCGAGTTGGGCATCCGTTCCCGAGGACAAGCCCGGGTCGGCGACGGTCGAGGTGGACGGCCATCCCGCTTCGCTTCGCGACTGCCATGGCCCGGATCGATGCGACCTCGCCGCAACATACTCAGGCGCCATCTACGACGTCGACGGCTTCGCCCTGGAGCTCACCGGCCACGCTGGGCTCGGGATCAGCATCCTCGACCTGTACGAGACGATCCAATTCCACCCCGGCGCCACCAACGACCCCGCCACATGGGGCCCGCCGATCCGCTGAGCCAGGCCGGACGTGTTGATCTAGGGCTTGGAGTGGTGGTTGAAGATCGACTCACCACTCCAAGCCCTAGATCAACGCCAGGGTAGGCGGTGGACGGCGTCGTGGCGTCAGTGCTCCGCGGCGGCCCAGTTGGGGCCGACACCCACGCTGACCTCGAGCGGCACGTCGAGCGGGTAGGCGCCGGCCATGTTGGTCCGCACGAGCTCCTCGAGCTGCTCCCGCTCCCCCGGCGCCACCTCGAAGACGAGCTCGTCGTGCACCTGCAGCAGCATCCGGGACCGCATCTTGGCGGCGCGCAGCGCGGCGTCGATGCGCAGCATGGCCACCTTGATGATGTCAGCCGCCGAGCCCTGGATCGGCGCGTTCAGAGCCATGCGCTCGGCCATCTCGCGCCGCTGCCGGTTGTCGCTGTTGAGGTCGGGCAGGTACCGGCGCCGACCCAGCACGGTCTCGGTGTAGCCGTCGAGCCGAGCCTGGGCCACGACCGAGCGCAGGTAGTCGCGCACCCCGCCGAACCGCTCGAAGTAGCCGTCCATGAGCACCTTGGCCTCGTCCGGCTTGATGCCCAGCTGCTGCGAGAGCCCGTAGGCGGACAGGCCGTAGGCGAGGCCGTAGTTCATCGCCTTGATCTTGCGCCGCTGGTCGGGGGTGACCTGGTCGACGTCGACCCCGAAGACCACCGACGCGGTGGCGGCGTGGAAGTCCGCGCCCGACCGGAACGCCTCGATGAGCTTCTCGTCGCGGGACAGGTGCGCCATGATGCGCATCTCGATCTGGCTGTAGTCGGCCGTCATCAGCGCCTCGTACCCCGGCCCCACGGTAAAGGCGCGCCGGATGCGCCGGCCCTCCTCAGTGCGGATCGGCACGTTCTGCAGGTTGGGGTCGGTGCTGGACAGCCGACCGGTCGCCGCCACGGTCTGGTAGAAGGTCGTGTGGATGCGGCCGTCGTCGGAGACCGACTTCAGCAGGCCGTCCACTGTGGACTTGAGCTTGGACACGTCCCGGTGGCGCAGCAGGTGTTCGAGCACCGGATGGCCGGTCTGGGCGAACAGGCTCTGCAGCGCCTCGGCGTCGGTGGTGTAGCCGGTCTTGATGCGCTTCGTCTTGGGCAGGCCCAGCTCGACGAAGAGGATCTCCTGCAGCTGCTTGGGCGAGCCCAGGTTGAACTCGCGCCCCACCACGGCGTAGGCGGCCTGCGCGGCGGCCTTCACCTCGCCAGCGAAGTGGGCCTCCAGCTCGGACAGGTAGTCGGTGTCAGCCGCGATGCCCGTGCGCTCCATGACGGCCAGCACCCGGGACAGCGGCTGCTCCACCTCGCCGAGCAGCCGCTGCGCCGCCGCAGCCGCGTCCGGCCCGTCGCGGCCGAGCTGCGCCTGCACCGCCTCGACGAGGTCGAGCGTGGCCCGGGCGCGGAGCATGAGGTTCTCCTCGACCGCGTGCTCCCCCGGCCCGCCCACGCTGGCCAGGCCGTCGAGCGCCGGCTGCGCCTCGTCGGCGCCCTCGATGCGCAGCTCGCGCTGCAGGTAGCGCAGTGCCAGGTCGACCAGGTCGTACGACCGGTTGTCCGGCTTGGCCAGGTAGGCCGCGAGCGCGGTGTCGGTGGCCAGGCCGTCGAACTCCCAGCCGCGCGCGGCGAAGGCGAGCAGCGCCGGCTTGGCGTCGTGGATGACCTTGAGCCGGTTCGGGTCGGCCAGCCAGGCGGCGACCGCCGTCTCGTCATCGGCGTCGAGCGCGGTCGGGTCGAACCAGGCCGCTGCCCCGTCGGCGGTGGCGACCGCCATTCCGGACAGCCGGCCCGTGCCCCGGCCGAACGTGCCGGCCACGGCGACCCCGACCGTCGCCCCGACCGGGGCGTGGCGGTCGAGCCAGGCCCGCACCTCCCCCGGACCCAGCAGCGTGGTGGTGAGCTTGAAGCCGGCCTCGGCCTCGGGCTCGACCGACTCGAGGTACTCGTACAGGCGGTCGCGCAGCACCCGGAACTGCAGGGTGTCGAAGACCCGGTGGACCGCCTCCCGGTCCCACCCGCGCCACTGGGTCTCGGCCGGAGTGATCGGCAGCTCAAGGTCGGTGATGAGGCGGTTGATCTCGTAGTTGCGCAGCACGTCGGCCAGGTGCGCGCGGAGACTGTCGCCAACCTTGCCCTTGATCTTGTCCACGTTGGCGATCACGCCGTCGAAGTCGCCGTACGTCTGGAGCCACTTGGCGGCGGTCTTCTCCCCCACGCCCGGCACCCCGGGCAGGTTGTCGCTGGACTCGCCGACCATCGCGGCGATCGCCCGGTAGTCGCTCCGGCCCCACGCCGTACCGCGCCGTGACCGCCGCCACATCCATGCGCGCGAGATCGGAGACGCCCCGCTTGGGGTACAGCACGGTCACGCCGTCGCGGACGAGCTGGAACGCGTCGCGGTCGCCGGTGCAGATCAGCACCTCCATGCCCTCGGCCCGAGCCCGCTCGGCGAGGGTGGCGATGATGTCGTCCGCCTCGTACCCCTCCTTCTGCAACACCGGGATGCGCAGCGCCGCGAGGACCTCCTGGACGAGGCCGACCTGCCCGTTGAAGTCCGCCGGCGACTCAGCGCGCTTGGCTTTGTACTCGGCGTAGAGGTCCGTGCGGAACGACTTGCGGGACACGTCGAACGCCACCGCGATGTGGGACGGCCGCTCGTCGCGCAGCACGTTGATCAGCATTGAGGTGAAGCCGTAGACGGCGTTGGTCGGCTGCCCGGTCGTCGTCGAGAAGTTCTCCACCGGTAGCGCGAAAAATGCCCGGTATGCGAGCGAATGCCCGTCCAACAGCAGCAGTCGTGGCGCCTCGGTGGTCACGCAACGGAGCCTAGCCCCGACGACCGACAGAACCACGGCGCCGCGCAGAGGCGCCCGTCACCAGACCTCGCCATCCACCGGAGGTCGCACTGAAGCGGCAGCCGTGACCGTACGACTGAAGCGACCGTGCGAGCTGGTGCGGCCGCACGAGCGGGTGCGACCGAACGACCTCGGGTGACCGTACGGCCAGACGTGACCGTACGGCTGGGTACGACCGTATGGCCGGAGGTGGCCGTACGGTCGATCCCGCCGTGGTCGTCCGGCGGCGAACGACCACCCGTCCGGAGGACGGCTCAGGAGTTCTGAGACTTCTCGCCGGTCAGGTTCTCGGCGATGATCTTCTCGGCGACCTGCTTCATGGTCATGCGGTTGTCCATGGCCGCGCGCTGGATCCACTTGAAGGCGTCCGGCTCGGTCATGTTGAACGCCGTCATGAGCATGCCCTTGGCCCGCTCGACGAGCTTGCGCGTCTCCAGCCGGTCGGCGAGGTTGGCCACCTCGGCCTCCAGCGCGCGCAGCTCCGCGAACCGGGACAGTGCGATCTCGATGGCCGGCACCAGGTCGCTCTTCTGGAAAGGCTTGACCAGGTACGCCATCGCCCCGGCCGACCGCGCCTGCTCAACCAGTTCCCGCTGGGAGAACGCGGTCAGGATCACCACCGGCGCGATGCGCTCGCTGGCGATCTTCTCGGCCGCGGCGAGCCCATCCATAATCGGCATCTTGATGTCGAAGATGCACAGGTCTGGCTTCAGCTCCTGGGCCAACTTCACGGCCGCCTCGCCGTCGCCCGCCTCCCCGCAGACCTCGTAGCCCTCCTCGACGAGCATCTCCCGCAGGTCCAGCCTGATCAGAGCCTCGTCCTCGGCGATAAGAACCCGGCGGCGCCCCTCGGACACGGCTACCCTCTCACTCATGAGATCACGATCTCGATGGTTCGCTCCACGCGGGTGGCCGGGGGTGGTGCTGACCCTCGCCTCTCGCGGTCGCGATGATTAGCGTAGCGGTTACCCTGGTAGGTGACAGCAGTCCCGGTAGGCCAACTGGCAGAGCCACGGAGCTCAAACCTCCGCAAGTGTGGGTTCGAATCCCACCCGGGGCACGTTTGTCGGTCTCTCGGAGCATCGGAATGGCCTGAGCCCGTACAAGCACCGGGCCGGTCTGGTTCGTCAGCGGGATACCGGAGCCCTCAGGCGAGGACGTGTTCATCCCCGGCGATGAAAACATCGTCGTGTTCGCCGGCGATGCGAATGAGGCAGATCGGATACGCCGACGCGACGTTCCTGGGCTGAACCGACGAGCCAGGCAAACGGTCGGCGGCGTTCCGAACGGCCTGCGCCGGTCACCCGCGTAGGCGTCGACACAGGACGACAGCCATGAGCCTCGTCGAGGTGAAGTGCGATCATGGTGACGTGACGGTCGGCAGCTCCGCTCTCGACGCATTGCGCGATGAGTCCGCCGCGCTGATCGCGGCACTGGAAGGTCTGCCCGGCCCGGCCTGGCAACGGCCCACGCGCTGCGCCCCCTGGCTGGTGCGGGACCTGGTCGGCCACATCATCACGGCGCTCGCCCGCGTGCCGGACATGGTCGCCGCGCCGGCACCCGAGCGAGCCGAGATAACCGCAGCGGACTACTTCCGGGCCGACGACCGATTCAGCGAGGCCGTGAACGCTGACCGCGTCCGTACGGGCCGCGAGCGGGCCGGCTCGGCGGACCCGGCGATGCTCGTCCAGGAGCTGACGAACACGTGGCAGGCGGTCGTGGCGGTCAGCGAACGTCAGCCCGAAGGCCGCGTCGTGCTGACCCGTCATGGCGACGCGATGCTGCTGACCGAGTTCCTCATCACCCGGGTATTCGAGGTCGCCGTGCACGGCATCGACATCGCCGATGCCGTCGATGTAGAACCATGGCTGACGCCCGCCGCCACCGGGCACCTGCTACGGATGCTCTTCGGCCCCACCGGAAGTACAGCCCTTGACGCGACCGGGTGGGACGCGCCAACCCTGGTCCGAAAAGCGACCGGACGTGCTCCGATCAGCCCCATTGAGTCCGCCATGCTCGACCAGCTCGGAATGCGCCGCCTGGCTCTTGGTTGATTGCGAACGTCCGCACGGTTGCGCCTCACGACACGGTTGGGCAGCCACGGGGCGTGCCCGGCGCGGCCTCAGTAATCAGCCCTCGTCTCTGTGCATCAGGACGACGTGAAGTTCACCTCAAGAATGTCAGAGGTTTAGATCAAACATAAGCTTCGCGCCCGCTGCTTCGGGTTTCCCGGCGGCTACCACGGATCCTCGTCCGAGCGAACGATCCGCCACGTGCGCCCGTCCTCGACGACGAGCAGCTGCAGGTAGCGGTCCGGTTGATCGTGATTGTCGAAGCGCAGCTGAACGGTCACGGTCACGATGGGCGACAGGAAGTCGGCGTAGGCGTTCACGATGCGGTAGGCCGTCAGGGTCGAGGTGGCCGGGATGGCGAGTTCTGCCGGGCCCTCCCCGGTCCCGCCGCCGGTGAGCCAGCGCCGCGAGGACTCGACGTCGCCGGCCAGAACGTCGTCGAGGTAGCCCACCACGACGCTTCGGACCGTGCGGAAGCGACGACGCGTCCGCGTCACGCCGAGCACGACGGCGGCGACGGCGAGAAGCACGGCGGCGATGGCCAGGCCGAGTCGGTACGGCGTCGGCAGCGCGTCGAGCAGACCGCCGACGCAGCAGACACAGCTCAGCAGCGCGGCGGCACCGACGAGGAGCGGAACCCTGGCTACGCGGGGGCGTCGGACCATTCCGGCGCTCCGTCTTCTCCGCGCCGTCGCCACCGATTTACCTCTCTCAAGGGCCCGGGAAGGCTGGAGGCCGTCGATGAGGACAGCGAGGTCGGGAAAAGCCTGCGCGCAGGCAGGGTGGTCACGGTGATCACCACGGCGGTCAGCACCAGGGGCAGGACTCCGCTGAACTCAAGCGAACTGACCAGCCAGGTGCCCAGCCACGCCACGAACCCCAGGGCCAGCACGTCCAGCGGGGCCTGCACGGCCGCGCCCCACAGCCCGTCATTGTCATTCCTCAGCGCATGGACAACCGCCGCCATCACCAGGACGTCCACGACCACGGGGTGGCTGCCCGGGGAGATCAGGTGGACACCGTCGGCGTACTCGACCGCGAGCCACAGCACCGCGGTGACGACGACGAAGGTGATGTGGGAACCGACCCAGGGGCGCAGCCGGTTCCGCTCAGTCGGCGGCCGAAGCGACCGGGTCACCGCGGAATCGACGCCGACCACGACCAGTCCGGCGGCAAGGTACACGGTCCAACCGCCGGATACCTCCACGCCAAGGCCGACGAACCTCAGCACCAGCACGGCCAGGAAGAACCCCACCGGGACAACGGCGACCATCAACGCCAGGTAGAAGGCGCGCAGCAGCGCGTTCACCGCGGGATGCCGTGGCCGCTTGTCCTTCCGGGTAGCAGACTCGCCCGACGCACCCCCGTCCGCCTGACCATCGGCGCGGTCGAATGGCCTCGCCCACCGGCCGCTTCGGGTTCGTCGGGAGCCTCTCGGGTTGACCAGCCAGCGGATCAGCGCCGTGAGTCCGGCGAACACGGCCGCCACCACGATCGCGGCCACCAGAAACAGCCCCATCCAGATGAGGCTCGTGGCCCCTACAACCGCACCGCCGACCGCCAGCCGAACCGCGAGCGACCCGTCAAGCCGGAACCCGGGAACGAGCAGATCGGCGACCCAACCGGCAACGACGGCCGCCGCTATCCAGACCGGTACGCGCAGCCAGCGTACGAATGACACGCCACCTCCCCAGGATGACACATCGAAATTCTCATGCAGCGTTACCTCGTCGGTCAATGTCATTCGCCAGCGAACAGCTTTCATCGATGCCGGGTCCGATCCCGGGTTCCCGCTTGCTGGAAGAGGGCGAGTACGCCAGTGCCTGCGTCGAGCTGGATGCGGCCATACGCCTGGGCAAGGTCGCGCCGATACCGGCACATGGCCCGGTCCGCTCAAGCGTCGAAGCGGGCGCTACCGGGGCGCGACGAACAGACTCTGGGCGGCTCGGCCGATAGCGCCGGTCCGGTCGTACAGCGCCGTCTCGGTGAGCCCGATGCCGTCCGGGTCGATCGACGTCCGGGCGTCCAGGCAGACCCACTCGCCAGCTGGATACCGGTGCAGGTGGACGGTGAGGTCCGGGTTGATGAACAGGTGCCGGCGCCAGTCCAGTACGCTGCTCACGCCGTTTCCGGAATCGGCGGCGACCAGCACCCGCGTCAACGGGCTCGGCTCCTCCCCCTCCACCAACGGCACCCGCATCCGCATCCAGCAGGTCGCCGGCCCCGGAGTGAGGAACGACCCGGCGGCGAACCGGTACTCCATCGCCGTGTGATAGCCGACGTCGTACGGGACCGGGAAGAACGGCTCCTCCCCGGCGCCCTCGGGAAACTCGGGCGGGCCGCCGTACGCGACCGCGGGGGCGACCTCCGCCTCCGTCCGGATCAGCATGGCGGTGACCCGCATCGCGGTCGGCTCGCCGTCGGGGACCAGTTCGGACTCGACGACGGCGACGCTGCGACCGGCCCGGACCACCCGGGTCGCCACGGTGAGGCGCCCGACCGGCACCGGTCGCACGATGTCGAACGTCAGCCGCGCGACCCGCTGGTCGTCGCGCCCACCCTGGCGCTCGACGGCCCGACCGAGCAGCGCCGCCGGCGGGCCGGCGTGCTGCGAGGCGGCATCCCACGGTCCTCGCGTGTACGGCGTCGCCTCGAAGCGGTCCTCGGCGATCCGGCGGTAGAACGACACGCCGAGCATCGTACGACCGAAGGGTTCGGCCGACGCCGGTTGCCGCGCAGACGCCGGAGGAGGGCCTGTCGCCCGTCGATGCCTACCGATCCGGCTCGGGCCTGGTCCGGGCATAGTGCAGCAGGACCAGTCCACTGTCGAACGTCCGGCTGCTGACCAGGCCGAACCGGTGCGGGTCGAAGCCGCGGTTGGCCAGCGGAACGCCTTGGCCGGCCACGATCGGGTGCAGCTTGAGCACCAGTTCGTCGATCTCGGGCAGGAGCTGGCCGGCGAGGTCTCCGCCCCCGCAGAGCCAGATGTCGCGGCCGGGCTGGCGCTTGAGTTCGCGGATGAACGCCACGGGGTCGCCCGCCACGATCTCCACCCCAGCGTCGGCGGACGGGCCGAGCGACCGGGAGAAGACGTACTGCTTGAGATGGGCGTACGGGCTGGTGATGCCGACCTTGAGCGCCGGGTCGTACGTGGCCCGCCCCATCACGACCGCGTCGAAACGACCCTGCGGCCGGTCGATGCCGAACTGGGCGTGCGCGAACGTCGGGAGCGTCTGGGGCCAGTGCGCCACGAGGTAGTCGGACACGTCCGGCTCGATCGGGAAGAAGTCGTACGAGCCGTCGGGCGCGGCGATGAAGCCGTCGAGGGTGCTGGCCACGTAGTACACGAGCTTACGCATAAGGGCTTCCAATCACTACAGGTGTCGTACATGACGGTACTACAGCTGTCGTGGTCGGTGCTAGCGTGTTCCCGTGGCCCGAAACGTGGAGCGACGCGCGGCTCTGGCCGACGCGGGGTTGCGAGTCCTGGCGACCACCGGGGCCCGCGGGCTGACCCACCGCGCCGTCGATGCCGAGGCCGGGGTACCGATCGGCACCACCTCCAACTACTTCCGCACGAGGGATGCCCTGCTCGGCGCGCTCGGCGAGCGGATCATGGAGCGGTTCGCCCCCGACGACCGGGTGCTGGCCGAACTGGGGGCCCGGGAGCCGTCCCTGGAACTGTTCACCGACTACGTCCGCTACATCGTCGAGCGGACCACCCGAGAGCCCGAGCTGACCCGAGCCCTGATCGAGCTGCGTCTGGAGGCGGTGCGCCGCCCTGGCCTGGCCCGGATCCTGGGCGAGACGTTGCGCCGCGGCTACCGCGACGACGTCGCCTTCCACGAGGCGTCGGGGCTCCCCGGCGGGGCGTTCGAGGTGGCCCTGCTGCACTACGCCGTGGACGGTCTTCTTCTCGACCTGCTCACCACGTCCATCGATGCCGGATTCGATCCCGACGAGGTGGTGTCGGCGCTGGTGACCCGCCTGGTCGCCGGCGCACCGGCCGGCCAGACGCCTAGCCGGGCCCGTCGGCCGGCCGAGGCATCCGATAGGGCACCCGCGGCCCAGGCAACGAAGAAGACGGCCACACGCCGGCCGACGCGAACGGGCGGCCGGGCGGACAAGAGCCAGAACATCAACGCTGAGCGCCGACGAATCCGCTAGCCGAGCGTGGCGATGCTGGTCGCGCAGCGATCGACCCTTCCGTGGACGATGCAAGGCCGCGAAGCATCCCAACCTGCCTGTCGACGTCATGTGGGAGGGCGCCGACTGCGCTCGTAGAGCCCTATGAGCAGGCTGGCACCCTCCGCGACGGGCCGATGGTCATCGGCGCGGCCGGAGCCGGGCTGTCCTGAGGGCAATCTCAGGGGAGAGTCCGTGATGTACCCGGATGTAGCGGGCCGGCCGCGACGGCACAGTCGTGGCAGAACCGCCCCGAGGAGGTACTCCATGCTGATGCCGGGACTGTCCGTTACGTTGATCGGCCTGGGCATCGCCGCCGTCGCGATCGCCCGGCGCAAGCCGGTGCTGCCGGCCCTGCTCTGCGGTCTGATCGGTGCATGGGTGGGTTTCGCGGGCCTGGCCCTGATCGGCCTGGTAATCGGGCTCTTCGCCATGAATGTGGGAGGCCAGCTGCGACACGCTATCGAGGGTGATGGCTGATTGAGGGCTGGGGCCTCATGATCCGAAGCGACCAAACCACGGATCTTTGGAGGCCCCAGTGGGTGCTGA
>Ga0065720_1019751_pt1 | contig 20514 bp, 24 predicted proteins | sample Thericmetagenome_FD_59107 | JGI IMG/M metagenome (GOLD analysis project Ga0065720, IMG submission 59107) | Thermophilic microbial communities from the Joint Bioenergy Institute, California, USA of rice/straw/compost enrichment - eDNA_2 v2... | ecosystem: Engineered > Solid waste > Grass >...
TAAGTGATGATAATGTCATCCACTTTCTTTCTTATTTATCTTAGTTTTGCTATTTCATGTAGTATATCATTGTTTATGTGCACTTTAAGCTTCTACTTACCTCAGGAAGAAAAAAATCTCACAATATGTTAGGATTAATTTGCTTAAAAAATGAACCAATAAGATCTGAGATTGGTGGAAATAATATCATTAATCGAGTACTGTATGAAAGATAATTGAGAATTTCCCCTTTTCATTCAAGAATTCAAATAAGAAATAAATTAATTTTTCTGAAGTTGATACGCCGAAGAAATCATTAAATATATATCATTGAGTAATTTTCTTCGGCATGATGTTCTCAAAAAGATAGACACAAAGAAATTGTTCTATAGGAATAATACTCTAATTGTATGCAGACTGTCGACTATCATAGATAAGAACAATACAAAAGGGATATACAGTTGTAATTATCTTTTGAGTAAAATAGCAATAATAAATAAAATTTTATAATGAGCGAGAAATCAAAAAATGCACAAGAATCAATATCTGCAACCGGGATCAAGGCTGGTCCTCAGCTTGCAGAACTCAAAACAGGTGAATATATGGTGCATGTACAAATTTCTTGACTTCATTAATCTAAATAGATCTATATTCAAGAAACTCGCGCGTTAAAAAGTCCAAAGGGAGATGAGTAAAAGGTACAGTCAATTGTTTAATGAATAGTGAAACAGTGGATCCTATCCTCAAGATCCAAGCCTTGGGCCAAACAAGATATTCTAAACCCAAAAAGAAGATTGGTACTGGTGCTGTGTATTGGGGCGAACATTACTTTTTTGAGCATACTTTCAGGGTTAGTTGATCCAAATTGATTAATTAATCTAGAATACTTATGAAATCGAAAGCCAAAAGATCCAGATATCTGTAAACGATCATAAAACATTAGGAAGTGATGCTTTGATTGGTAAAGAGAGATAACAATTTGCTAAATGAAAGGATCAATCAACTTAAATCTAACAACAATTTACTATCAGGAGAAGCACACCATGTTTCACAAGTGGGCTGCATTGGCAAACTTTGGAGCAAATTACCAAGATGTTATGGGCTTTATAAAATTCAGTATTTCAGTGAGTTGTGCTGGAGATGAACAAGTAACTAGAATGAGTTATCATATGAAAAATAGGTGACATTGGAAGATGAAAAATTAAGTGACAAAGCAAAAGTATTTAATGGAGCAGATGTAATGTTCCCTCCTCAGATTCAGACAAAGCCATATCAAATGCATATCTTGCTGATCAAAGGAGAGAAGTTGAAAAAGATGGATAAATTTGGAACGGTAGATCCTGTTCTCAAAATAGATTACGCTGGAATTAAGATTCAATCCAGCATCATTAAGAAAGATCAAAATCCACATTGGAATGAAGAAATATTAGTAATAATTATTTGATAGAGAATCTTACCTGTAGCTTCCAGTGTCAATACCCACAGTCAATGAGACTATCACCTTAAAGCTTTATGATTGGGAAGCTGCAGGATCTGATGAAATCATGGGATCTTGTTCCTTTAAGATCCAGGATATTCTCGAAGGGAAGGTAAGTACATTTAAGGAAAATTCTTAAAATACAGCATAAAAACTTCTTCTGGATAAATATTTATGGAGCTCAGAGTGATGCCAAAGAATCAATGGCAAAATTAATGAATGAAATTCCTGATTTAGGTACGGAATGGAAGGGAAGAATACAAGTTGCATTATACATGGAGCCTAATAAAAAGCCTATAGCTAAAGTCCGTCCAATCAAAGAAAAGAAAGTGTTAGAGTCTGCAACCGATGAACTATTTCGTTATGAGATGAGAACAGATATGCATTGGGTGGAAAATTTGCCTGAAGACAAAGAATATTATATAAAAATTAGATGGACAAATATCGAAGTGACCACAACAAAGAAGAAGTCTAAAAACAGGATTCTTGAAATTTATGAAAGCAAATTCATCCAAGAAACCCTGCCAAACGCCTCTCTTGAAGTATATTGACTTATGTCTAAATAAAATGAAAGGATCCAACTGTGCCCGATATTTTTATCTACCTCTGTCATGGAGATCATGTTATTAGTTATATCAGAAGACATCCTCGCTATTTTATGGACCCATCAAAGCCTCCTGAGATAATGTATCTAAAAGTTGATAAGTCATTGTCTAAAGTTCGTGATGATTTGGGAGGTTTACTCAAGGTAAGAGTTGAGTCCTTTCTAATTATTTTTGTAGTTCAGAATGTATGTCTCACCACTAGCAAATCGTCCTAGTCTCACCACCTATAGGTGGGATAAGCCAGTTGAGCCTAAGATTCCCCGAAAGCAATGGAAGATATTTGTTAATATCTACCAAGTAATTAGCAATGACTATCATAGTCATAGTTTACTAGGCACAAGGATTAATAGCAGCTGATGATAACGGTGTTTCTGATCCGTATGCAAAAGTATATTTTATGGGTAAAGAGGTTTCCACTCAAATTGTGAGGGAGACTGTCAATCCAGTAAATATTAGGTTTTAAATTCTAAAAACCTAGATTTGGAATGAGAGAATAGAGTTTGACGTGTTGTTTGATGAGGTGGAAGAATGCCCTCCTTTTGTTTTCACAGTTTGGGATCATGACGATATTGGTAAAGACGAATTTATTGGATTTGCAACGGTCATTCTTGAGAAAAGACATCTCAACCCTGTTGGAGAGGTTGAACCAAGCTGGGTTCCCGTGTCTATTGGCGATAGTGGCACACATTTTGGAAAAATTCTCTTGTCTTTTGAGGCATATTCTGATATAAGCTTGATTCCGAAGAATATATCAATTGAGCCTGCATCAAAAAAGTATTATATGAACATGAGGATCTTGGGAATGAGAAACTTAAAGTCTCTTGGAATTCTACCGGTTAAGAGAGCTTTCATTCGTTTTGATATTGACTCAGTTCGCACAGCGAGCGAAAAGTCAAGTCTTCGAGAAAAAAGATTCCTGAGAACTGAGCCTCTTGATAGCGGGCCTAATCCCAATATCTTGTCAGTCATAAAGTAAGCCTTCTATTAACATTATTGATCTCTTAGTTTGGAACTAAACTTACCTGAAAAACCAGAATTTTGCCCAGCCATGAGTGTAAAATTTTTCATTCATTAATGTTATCAAATTGTAGTGTGCTGTGTTTGATTTTATATTTAGAGGAATGAGTCAACCACTCTTAGGAAACTTCTCGATTCCGTTAGCTAAATACATTAAAAAGTCAAAAGAGAAACTCAATAAGCAGCTCCAAGAGTTAAACATCTTAGCCATGGAAGCTCAATCTCCAACTAAAGAAAGAACCAGCTCAACTTCTAGTGAGTGTAGTTTCGATTCTGACATACTGGATTATTCTTCATCCCAAAGAGCAAATCCTAAAAAATCATTCCTTAGAATGTTGACAACACATAATACAATTGTAAGTGTAGAAGAAGATAACCCATCACTTGAGGAAGACAATCCCAGATTGAAGGTTGACGATGATAATGTTTCACCAAAAGATTTTATTAAATACCCTGAATATCAAAATGTAAAGGGTGAACTTCCAAAAGAAATTAATAAGCCTCCCTCGTAAGAATGATTCTATATTTTTAAAATAAATAGTTGCTATTTAGCGCTTGGTTACAATAAAGGTGATAAAAAGGACAAGCATTATAGATATTGTCTAAAGGAGGAATTAGAATATACCAGCTATATGGATGAGTCACCATTTGAAGAGATTCCTATTTACCGAGGAAAGAAATTAGCTGATGATAATTTTATGTCTAAAATCTTCAAGAAAAAAGGAGAAACCGATTTTCAAGAGGTTGGTATTTTCAAGGCTATGATCGATGTGATAAGTGAAGAAGATAAGCTCAGATATGATACCAAATTTGCTGCTATACATAAGAAACTACCACAATATTTTGTTGATTTCAAGGATCAAGATTTTCTTCAAAAACATAATTGCGTAGTTAGGCTATATATAATTGATGCTGGCGACTTGGTTGATAAGGATGAAGATTCCAATTCAGATCCTTATTTGAGAATTAAAGTTGGGCATGTTGATATCAATGAAAAAGATCAATGGCAGCTTGATGAGCCTAATCCTAAGTTTTATAAGAGTTATGAAATTCCGATTGTTCTGCCTGGTGCAAGTCAATTAACTATCCAGATCTGGGATCATGATGACTTTGGAAGAGATGATCTGATTAGGATTATGAGCTCAGAGTGATTGTCTGGGAAGCTGAAGGGGTTCCTTTAGTTGATTCTGAGGGATGTGTGGATATCTATATTACCTGTAAGCTTGATGATGGAAGGACTCTGAAGACTGATACTCATGCGAGAAGTCAAAATGGTAAGGGTAGTTTCAACTGGAGAATGGTGTTCCCTGTTACGTTACCCATGAAATCACATAGATTAACCTTCCAAATATGGGATAAGGACTTACTTTCGAAAGATGATTTTATTTCTGATGCAACTTTAGACATTACAAATGAAGCAATGATGGCTTTCGAAAACAATAGAGCACTCAAGGTAAAATATCTTCCTAACTGCTTAATTTCAGATTTATGGAAATAACAAGTCAGATGAAAAGTTCTGGATTCAGTGTAGGAAATCAGGAAAGAATGTAATTTGAGATGAATTTATCTCAATTCCTAGGGTCTAGAAAATTGTGGAAAAATCCTAATTTCTCTCGAACTTATTCCTATGGCAGAGTACATTGGAATCACTCATTTACAATATTTAGTGCGAAATTGGCACCTGTTGGTCAAGGTAGAAGCTCCCCTAATCAGCTGCCTTATTTACCTCCTCCCATTGGGAGAATTAAGCTCAGTTTGAATCCATTCAAAACATTTGTAAGAAAAACCTTTTATTCTGATAACGCTTCAGGAACAATTAGTCGGATCTGTGGCGAGAAGGAAAGCTTATATGATGTGTTGTCTCTGCTGCTGTATTGTACTATGTGCCATCATGGGCCCTATGGTACTTGCAAACGCTTTTTCGAAGCTCCTCTTTTAGGTATTTAACTGTACGATATTCAAATATAACCAGTTCAGCATGAGACCAAAGTATAATTTTGTAATTCTGTGAAGCAAAATTTCATACTTATAAGTAATTAGGAATACAACATAAGAAAGGCATATGTATTTTTCTATCTATATTATATATTAGGAAAACTTTTGCAATCAATTTTCTCAAAATAAAATAAAGTAAATAAACACAACTATCCACAGTCTTAAGGTCTATGGAGAATTAGGTGTTGGACTCAAAATTGAGTCTGGTTTCTCTTCTTCCTCTTCTTCCTCTTCATCTTCTTTGGCCTTATCATTCATATTATTCAACAAGGATATGAGTTTTTTATTTTGCATTTCAAGATAGTAATTCTTGATCTTTTTAACTTCAATGAGACGATCAAGCATTTTGCCATCTTTATCGGGCTTCCTTTTTTCTTCACTCGTAATATTCTTTTCATATTCTTGTAATGCTTTGAGTGATAAATTCCTATCTGTTACTGATCTTTCCTTCTCTCTGTATTCATCCTCATAGAGTCTCCTTTTTGTAAAAGACATATTCGGTATCTTAGATCTAGTTTTACAAAATGAGTTTGGTGTGGTCATTCTCATATCATCATTTATTTCAGAGAAATTCAAAAGCTTTCCTATGTGAGTTGTCTCTGAGACTGTTCTTTGGTGTCTAAATTCAGCAGTAGATATAAACGACTGATCTCGAGATGTATTCACTAGATTTCCCTGAATAAAACTATGTTGTACTGCATTCGGTTGGAGTACAAATGAATTATTTTGTGATTTGATTTTAAGTGCTAGGTTTTCATTTTTAACATATGATAGTTCTTGGATAAGCTTGTGTTGTTTTGCTTCCTCACTTTGGAGTTTGCTTTTCAAACTAGCGATTTCCTCCTCTTTTTCTTCCAAAAGTTCTTTGACTGTAGCCAAGTCTGCGAGTTTCTGCGAAAGTTCCTCTAGATGTTTATTTAATACTTCTGTTGACATTTTGAGAAGTTGGTTCTCATTTTTGAGTTGGCCAATTTGGAACTCTAATTCTTTAATGATGGAATCCTTTGCATCTAAAGTCATCTTAAATGTACTAGAGTAATCTAGTTGATCTGAAGTATCGTTTTCTTTATTTCCCTTTTTCGTATTTTTTTGGATATTCTCAAGTTTCTTTTCTAGAATCTTTTTATCTAGTTTCAATTGATTAACTTCTTCAAGTAAAGTTTGCACTTGGAGTTTATAATTCTTCTCCAAAAAGCTTATAACTTTGTCGTTATTTTTCATGCTACTAGGGACATTGTTTGATTCGAAGTTCAGTACGAATCTTCTGATATTCTTTTCATTCTCCAAACTTTGTCTGAAATCTCCCACAGGAGTTAGAACGGTGTTAGTACTTGATAAGGATCTTGTAGAGGAAGGGTCATTCATGGATCCACCATTCTGCCCATTGCTCTCAAGATCGTCCATTGAGTCGAAATCGGACAGAGACATTTCTGTTTTAAGTTAGTTATTAAGGTCAAATAAAATTTTTTGTGAAATACACCGACTAACAGTTTAATTTTTTGGCGTTTTTGCAAGATATTTCAACAATATTTGCGCCAATTCAGGTAAGAGGGTGATTTGGATGCCTTTCTTTCTATTGTTTCTTACATATAGGGTCAAAGCTCTACTCATACGAGCTGTTTGAAATGAGCTTGAAATGACTTAGTTCAGTAAAGAGCATTAATTATTAAAGAGTAGTCATAGAGGCGGATACTTTTTTCCAATACCGGATTGTTTTGCAGTGCAAATTGAAAAATAAAATTTTATTAAATGCTGAAGCCGTCCATAAAATATCTCGACCCATCTAAATCTATGTATATTAGAATCAAAGATAATGAGGAAGATGATCTGCTAACACCAGAAAAGATGGAACAAATGAAATTTCTGACTGAAAATCATGAATTCCTTTACAAAAAGTTTAATCTCCTAATTGAAGAAGTAATAATAATGAGTGTTTGTTAAATGAAGCAGATGATGAGTGTCAATCGTTCAAAATATGAATCCTTTTATCAAAACTTACATGAAACCAACAAGAAAAGAGTAAAGAAGTCACAAAAAGGTGCTCTTAAAGTTATTAACCAACTGCTATCACTTCCAAAAAAAGAGCGCACCACCAAATTAGTCATGTCTGACCCCACAAGTGGTGTAAGTAGGAGATACTCAAATTATCTTCCTATCACTAGATACATCTACGTAAAACAACCATTTTGAAGCTCAGTATATAGCGTGAAGACAGCCTGAGTGCATTCTATCCTAATGTTGATGATGAAAATCATGAAAGTGTCATGGAAGATTGGGACTTTTTTGATTCAGACGACATTATCAGAAATACCCTATGTAACAGTCTATTTATTAGTCGTCTTATCAATAGTTGATGACATATTGCTTTATCGCTACATAAAAAAATATGGTGAGGGCCATCACTCTTTAGAGACGTATAAGTGGTTTCAAGAGCTACCATGCTCCTATGATACCATTCTTTCAAGGTAATTAAATTTGCTACTTATAATAAGATGAGATTTCGAGGTTTTCGTGAGAAGCTTGGTACTGAAAGAATGAAATTCAGAGTGTAGCAATATTGTGAACTATTATTGAAAGATTTATAGACCAGGAACTTCAATCAAAATGGATGAGCCTGTTAATCAATATATGGCTGTCAACACTCATAAAGAACTCTATTGTAGAAGATGTGGGATTTATGATTGCCAAATTCATGGTATATTATCAGTAACTCAACTATTTTTCATCGAACATTCTCTAGTGTTCTACTTTTCAACATCCCAACTATCCATCTTCCGATTCAATGCTTCAGTCTTATTTGCACATGCTTAAAAAACATGTTCAATCTACTATGAACATCTTTGAGGATGACATGAAGCCTTGCCAAAGTAAATGCTTCTTGACTCCAGAAGATAGTCATTCTCGAGTAAATATTATTAATGCTTTATTAACTAAAAGACTAAACCAACGGAGTTTCAAATTGCTAAAATTGAACTGGTATAGATTAAGTATCTTACACTGATGTTCGCAGACATTGGGAATCTTCCAGTTTAACCCTTGTCACATCAGATTTTGTTTTGAACCAGAAGAAATTACATGCCAACAAGTAAGGAGCAGATAACAAAATAATATTGAAGATTTTCTTTTACTTAAGGGAAGCTTATAAAGAAAAATTTTATCAAGAAAATTTCCTAAGAGGTACTACTCAGACCGCTCAGAACAAAGTAAAGCCGAAAACCAAAACAAAAAATCGTTTTGCTAACTACAAAACTTTGAAAGAGAATACCTCAATGAGTTATGCTCTTGAATATCAGCCATGCTATCATCATTTCTTTGATAAGAAAACTAGTCCCGAAGAACAACAATGCTCTAATCAATCTTGCCATTGTTTTGTAAGGGGTTTTTGCGATAAATATTGCGGATGCAAACCAGAACTTTGCAAGATAAGGTATACAATTATTCAACACATTATTAACCGAAAGGCGAAAGGGATGCGATTGTAAAACTGACTGCCTAGGTCAAAAGTGTTTATGCTACTCCCTAAATGCAGAATGCGATCCTGATTTGTGCAAATGCTGTTTCAACATTAGAAACAAAGATGGAACTGTGAGCTATAAGAAAAACAAATGCAAAAATCAGATGATCTACTTTAAGAAGAATAAGCTTTGTAAAGTGGGGCCTTCAGAAGTGTGCCCAGGATTGGGACTCTTCAATATAGAGCCAATTAGGAAGGGCGAATTTGTTTGCATTTATCTTGGAGAAGTAATAAAGCTAAATCCCTGTTTATACTACTAGGTGATTTCTTGGCAAGAAGCTGAAATTAGAGAAAAATTGAATAAATATGATCATGAAACATATCTTTGTACTCTTAGTGATGAAGTAAGAGATTTGTCGCTGTATTAAGGGATAGTTTGTTATTGATGCCAAGTTTCGAGGCAATAAAGCTCGATTTATAAATCACGGAAAAGAAGCTGCTAACTTGTTTGCAAAGGTAAGAATCAAATGATTCTTCAAACAAATATAGCATATGTTTTCTAAAGGGATTCATTACTTTGCATTATATGCAAAAGATGACATTCCACCAGGTAGTCCAATTACAGAGTTTTTTATATTAATTAGGATCTGAGCTATTATTTGATTATGAAGGAGGAGGAAGTGCTCTTCGGAAGCAATTTGCTTGGATAAAACATCCTACTGCACCTCAGTCGATGGAATGGCCAAAAAAGTCTCAAAAGAAACTGAAACCTTTTATCACTGGAGTTGAGGTAAATAATTTTAGTTAGAAATTCATTAATAGATAATCTTCAAACCTAAAATTTCTTTCTTTTGTCCAAGAGATAAAACTAAAAAGCTTAGAAAGATTCAGGCTGAGTATTATCCTGAGATAAAGTAAAGAAAATTATATCATGTATTTAAATGTTAGGGAACTCGCATATTATGCACACGAAATTGTGAATAAAGAAGAAGGCTCTGAATCAAATAATGATGATAATAACAGTCAGACACAAAACCCTGATGAGAGCTCTATTCAAAGTGAAGAATTAATTCTCTTAGACCGTGATCAATAAATGCTCAACTAGTATTTCTTATTCCCATCAATAATAAATTCATATTATAGTGCTAAGCATGTTTGTAAAGCATCTTTTTCCTCAAACTCAAATTCAAAATATATACAGATAAGAAATTCATATAAAAATAATACTCCTCGGAAGTGGTCAGTTAAAAAGAGATATTTTACCTCCTAAAAAATTCGGAACTAGTCTTATCAATAATATTTTAATTGATTTAGAAGAAAAGATGTGATCCATAACTCAGAATATCAGTTTTATTTAGGTGTTTATGCCATTATAAATCTTTGTAGACTTATTATTAATTCTCATGTATTGTCACCTTAACTCTCTAAGCTAATCAGTTGTAAGAAATCACCAGAGTTAGATTCGATTAAAACCTACTTGTATAAAAACAGAATAAATTCTAAATTAGAATGCTTCTTGAGGCTAAAGGCCCAACTTCCTACTCTCAACGACTTATTTTAATTTTAAAGGTGATAGCGATAGTTCAGCTCTTTCTGGGAACAGCTAAGGTGTTTTTGAATTTCTTTGCCGGGATGACAGATATTATCAGTTCTCTCATCATCTTTTTTGCTGCCTTTCGGCTCAATTTCTGTCTATGTTCCCTATATGTCATAGGAGATCTCGCAAACGTATTAATTATAGCAGCCACTATTGGAATATACATTCAGAACAACAATCAATCCCTATTTTCAGGTGAACCACATAAGAATGCTTTTTATGTCATTTCAGCCATAAGTATAGTATTCTATATTGTGGCCTGCTACTTTGCATATGAGTCATATAGAGAATTTAAGGCAATTTCCTTCCAGTTATTCCAAAATACGCAAGAAAAAGAACAAAGGGCAAATTTAAATCCTCCCAGATTGCCCTCTTTCGGTAGAGGGTCATTTGGGGTTGTCGATCAGTCCGCAGCTTCAAATAGATATTTTGAAAATTTCCATTCTTTCGGCAGAGTAAGTCTTGCTGATTCAGTTTCTCAGAAAGATGCCAACCTACATATAACTTCAGGAGACGGTTTGAGATATGATGGCATGATATCTAACCCAGATAGCCTACAAGTGACCATGACCAATATTACTTTGCAATCTCCCCAAAAATTTCCTTAATCATACCTTGTATAAGTACAGAGATTTATAATACAAGAAATACATCCTATAGCTAGATGATTGTAAAATATTTTGTGTTATGAAGCATCTTCGTAAGAATATGTCTTCTTAGAACATTTTTGTCACTAATTTCTCTGAAGATTTTCCGATTAGGTCTCTTGATTTCATCAGTATTTGCTTCATTTGTTCTAAGCTCAAATTAAAGCTCTAGTCTATAAGGAAAACTATTCACTATTTACCTCAAAGGGTATCATCAAATTATCACTTCCTTTGATAAGTATAGCCAAGAAATATCTGACATCAAATGGTGTAAGCCCCTAAACTCTTAGACTCCCATCATAGAAAATGTACTTCGTGAATGATAATATCCACCAATCTTGAAACATCAACAAATTCAACTTGCTTCTTCCCATTCAAATATTTCTTTTCCAGTTGAATTCCAATATCCTTCAAGACGATCAATTTCTCTTTTACTAAATTTCCTCCTTTTAGATAGAGAATAACACAATGAAATATGATATATCCCAATATCACTTGATTTCTCTGGTTCCAATAAGGATTAGACCTAATTTTTGAAATTTTGAGATATAAATGTACTGCTGTATATCATTTTGGCCAAGAATCATGTAAAGGCAAATCGCAGTTGACAGAACTAAGATGAAGAAATAAGAAAGAGAGAAATATGATTTCTTTCTGATGACAGAAAACTTTTTGAATGTTTCTGATGAATCATCTATCTGCAGAGTGAAATCAGACATTCTAAATTTCGATAAATAAAATTACATTGATGTTCTAACCTATACTATTAATAGAACTTAGAAAATATTGAGATCTCAATCTAATACAAGGAGATACAACTCAAGCCTTTTACAAATTTAAAGTATTTTGGAAGAGAGAGAGAGAGAGAGAGAGAGAGAGAGAAAAAATAGTTCTGTATTTAATCTCTTTTTTTCTAGATTGATACAAGACATTAAATTTGATAGTATTTAGGTAGCATGATGTAGTTTATATGATCTTAAGTTTATTAAGGTGTGAATTTTTGCTAAGATTATTTTCAATCTGATGTAGTTTTTAGTAAGTTTAAAATTATGCTTATTTGATACTATTAGAAGATTGATAATCCAATTCGCACTATTAGGCTAACCTTCTATATACGAAAACCTTGAAATATGATTCACACTTCGGAATGCTCATTTTTATTAATTAAAATCTTGAAAATACATTGGTTCTATTTTTAGTTCTATTGTTAGGTTATGTAATCCACATATGGAAACATTGGTTGGCCCTGAAAACCAAAAAAATATGGTCTATATTATGGAAATATCTGAAATTAAACAAGGTTTGTCCAATAGCTGAACAATGAGGGAAATTATAACAATGATAAATAAATTTGTTAATATAACACTTATTAATGTCCAAAGTTATTGAGAATAATTCCACTTCTCGTCCAGAGACAGAACCTACAACAAAAGGAAACACTTTTGTTACAGATCTTACACTTAATAATAAGAAAAACACTCCAAAGAAAAAAACTACACAAATGAGGTTTATCATTTCGTTAGAATCAATTAATGACCCCAATGCTATCAAGGCTTTGGAGGATACTCTGAAAGAAAAAATGGGGAAAGTAAATTTCGACTCTCCCAGAACAAATAAAGTCATGGACAAGCTTGGCATTCTATATGAAGAGTGCGAGATGAAGTAATAAGTAAAGAAAATGTGTAATTGGAAGGAATTATGAGGATTTCAATGAGAAAAACAAAGATGAAACAATCCAAAAACTACAATATGTCCATCATTTGAATTCTCTTATTAGTATCACAATCTTTTTTTCTTGACCATGAAGAAACTTATGATAAGATTCAAGAGGAGAGAAGACGCTTAATTAGAAGCAAAGAGAAAATTCGCAAGAAGCTCAGTAATATTCTGGGTCCTAATACTGTCTCCAGCAAAGATCTTGACCAAACAACCATGAAAATGAGCAAATCCTTAGATGCTGAAACGATGCTCTCTAAAATAAATCAAAGGCAAGAGAAAATGATTAAAGCAGAAGCAGTATAAACAAAATGTGTAATAGAGCTAATATCAATAGCAAAGAATATCACAGTTGTTGGATGGACAGCTATATCTTCAAGAGAAGAGATTTGAGTCAGTGTTAAAACAAGAGAGAGCAAGCTTTAATAAGAGCTTACGCTCACAAGAAAGGGTACTCTAAAATCATTAGCCTTCATGAGATAGCTGAACAAAATAGAAGATAATAGGAAGAAATATAATGAGCATATGCAAAAATATCAGGAACAGGTTTTTCAAAGAGAAAGAGATATTCTCTTAAAGAAAAAGAAACTAAGGCAATTAGATAAGGATAAGTAATATTTCTTATTGTTAATTCTAATGATAACAGAGCTGAGCTTCTTGACAGATTGAAAAAAGAAAAATTGGATGAGATCAATCAGAGAAAACAAGAAGAGCTTGAGCAATTTTTTGCGGCAAAGAAAAGATTGAAGGAAAAGACCTTACAAGAAGAGATGGAAATAGAGGATTTAATCCAGAGCTTGGGAGAGAAAGGTATGACAGGTCTTCTTTCCTTATCTTCATAGAAATGAGAAGCTTAGAAATTGTTCGCGAAGAAAGAGAAAGGACTCTTGAGTTTATAAAGAGAAACCGGCTGAGATATGATGAAAGAAGAGAAAAAGCTTTGAATACTTTGCAACGCAAAGAGCATGAGGCATTGCAAAAATATGCAGAGAGTCATGTAAAGCATGAAGAAGAATACAAGAAAGTCAAGCAAGAAATGGAAGAACAAGCTAAAGAAAAAGCTCGCGAAGAAAGGAAGGCATTAAGAAAAGCCAAAAGGAATATAGAGTTACTTCGCATCCAACAGCTTCAGAGAGCAAAGTCTTGGGAAAAGAGACTCAAAAAGGAAGATGAACAGCTAGAAAAGTTCTATGAACATCAAAAAGAACTGAAACAACAGCGAATCTTGGAAAATCAATTTAGGCTGCTAAAGACAAAGCTCAATTTTGATAGAATTATGACTGAATATGTAAACTCAACTTTTGAAATCTAATCTTATTTAGGACAGAAAATGTAATGTTCAAATGAATAACGAATTGGAAAGGAAAGAATCTTGGGAACAAAAAAAGAATCTATATAGACTTGTTAGGGAAACATCAATGTAATATAAATTCTATTGACTCTAAAGTGATAGGAGAAATTCATTGTTCCATTTGAAGCAAAAAGAAAAACTCTTTGATACAATTGACCAGTTTTCGAAACTGACATATTCAAGAAGCCATTATAATTTGTCCACTTTCCTCACCCCTTCCAAAGATGAAGCTTTGACACCAACTTCAACAACACAAGATGATTCTCGGAGTCTAGTGCTTCATAGCAAAGGCAAAGGCAACGAGGATGCAAAAGAAAAAATTTATGAGTAATACTATCATTATATTTGCTAAGAAATAGGGTATTAATGAATAAGAGAGACAGAATAAATGGACTCGAAATTTATAAGAGTCTCTCAAGTTCGCACAGTAATCTATTGACGAATGTGGGCACGGGAGGATTTCTCACTCCACAAATCAGGGGAAGTACCAAGTTTCGATTAAACAAATTCAAGCCTTTTAATAATTGATTCTTTTCTTTGTGTATCTAAAGCATTATTTCATTGTCTTTTCGATAAATATTTTATTTGAACTTTATTAAAGAATGTCTGTAAGAAGAGTCGGTTCTTTGTTCAGCAGATCAATTAAGACAACATTCAACAACAATAAATATGCCAACTTAACTGCAAGAGGTATAGTTACTCAGAATTCTGGGGTTGATTTATTCTCGATTAGCTGATGATAGCTACTCTCATTTGGGATTCTTTTCTGTTGTTGATACCAGATTTGGAAGATTCATGTTAACTGCTGGAGTTGCTGTCAGCTGCCTCATCATTTACTTCGACCCAGGATATATTCACGAATGCGTAATAATTCTAAGATAAATGACTAAAATTGATTAGTTTGGACACTGGCGCAATCCTCCTTCAGATGATGTAATATTTTGAGAATAAGATAACCTAACTACTTAGGGAATTGATTCTTGTTTGGAGCCTGAAGAAAGAAAGTTGAACAGACAAATAATCCATAGAGAACATGAAGAACACAAGCTCGAAGCCTTTATGGATGTCTTTAAGAATTTTGAAGAGAAGTAATTTGTATTATGAATAGCTCTGTTTGATATGGAGTAAAGAACTCTTAACAAATAACTTCAAATGTCAAAAATAAAACAGATAACACTGATATCGTGGAATAAATAGTTAGTTAGGTTTAAGATTTGTGAGGAACGAAAATGAAGAATTAGCCATTGGTTGAGTACGTATGTAGCTAAAATTGAGGTCATTCTTGATGTTAGAGTTTATAATATTAGGAGGCTTTTTGGTTAAGTTATCATCTTCTTGATGAGGATCATCTGTCTTTTTCTTCTTCTTGATTACATATTCCTCCTTACCATCATAGATGTCTAAACTGATGTTGGTAGAATTATCTTTTATCTCTAAGGAAGGGAGAGCTATTTCCTCTTGGATACGTTCAAATTGGGAAGATGGGGGAGTTGTAGGCTTATTAGTTGATTCATTATCAATAGGAGGTTCTTCTAAAAGTAAGTGATATTTACGTTTCTCATTGTGAGTTGACTCGTTTTCAGTAATACTAACCCTACTTTTCTCAGAATGCGTGGAATGCATGGTGTTTTCATCGTGACAAGTTGAAAGGACAGGCAGTCTGTTACTTTGCTTTTTGATCTTGATTGCGTCATCTAGGTCTTCTAGAGCTTGCGTGGTCAAATCCTTTAACTCCATTTCTAACTCATCCTTCTTTTTATTTTCTTTCATAACTTTCTTTTTCTTGTGGCCCTCTGAAATATCGTTGTGCCTATTGTCCTGATGAGATTCTCCAGGTGGCGCAATTTCCCTTTTCTTTTCTTGTCTCAAGTAGCTTCCTAAAGACTTGATTTTTTTCTGAAGCTCTGAGACATCTTCTCTTTTAAGCTGTTCCAATTTAGCATAAAGCTTCTTCAATAAATGAGGGGAATATTTGTAAAAGAATATAAGCCTTTTCCCAGGAGTTTTGCATTTTGCATAATGTTTCTATTGATAAATCACTTAGAGGAAATCTATTACATCATAACAGTTCAGGCATAACAATTCTAATCGTGGCTTGTAACCTCCTGTTTTTTTCAAAGAACAACTCTCACAAAACATGTAATGATTGAGAGTCTCATAATTACACCCTTCACAATTAAACACCTAAAGAATCAGACATAATATTCAAAGAGAGTACAGCTGAGCCTTCTTCTTCATATTGGAATTCAAATTGTGGGTGTTTCTCAGAAAATTTGGCTTTGATGTTATCTTCTTCTTTGAGGTAGTTCATTATTTGCTCTGCAAGGAATCTAATATTTATTTTTGTGTGTAATCTAAAGTTACATTCTTAAATCTGCATCAATTGAAAAAGTTTCTTCAAAAAGGAGGTTTTTTCCGATATGCCAAATTGGTATTATGGACTAGAAAATTATGACATCTTCCAAATTAAGTGACATTGAATTGAATCTCTCTGTTGATATGATATCTGATAAATGCTCTCTCAAACTGTTCTTTATCCTTTCCACAGAAGTTCCAAGCAGAATTAGTTGTGATTCCTTTGCAGCGAACCCAATGGATGCAGCCTGGCCCTAGAATAACCTTGGGAATTAGATCAAAGAGTGAAGATTGTTACAATATCCCCTGGCTGCTGAATATAATATTGTATTTTAATTCCATTTTTAATACAAAAGTCAATATCAGCAAACCATAGTCCCTCATCCTTGTGAATGTCAATACCATGCGCTTCCTTAACGAGCTTTCTGAATTGTGGGGCGTATTTAGCATGAATTGTGAACCAATAACATGCATCAGGTCCTAATAATCAATTTTTTGATGATGATAATCTTACCATGATTGAGATTGATAGCTCTTAGTCTTAAGTTTTCCTCGTGTCCGCCTGTCCAAGCCCCTTCAACCTAGGATTAAGTTCTGAAAAGATTGAACCTTACTTTCATGTATAATTGTGGGATATTGACTCCTCTGATTTTTTGAGGGTGGTACCTCATGGCATCATACTTTGAATTATAAACCAGTTGTGGAGGTAATTTCTTTTCTATTTCGTCCATTTCATTTTTCCATTGGTCTATATCAATATTTACTGCAAACTTAATCCTTCCCTTGTCATCCCTAACATGTTGGGGAGTTTTTGTCGCAGAGATTTTTTGATATCGGACATAATCACTGATTTTCATATGCTTTTTATACTGATAAGTCCTTTAATATGAGACCAAAGTCTAAAAGTTTTACATGGATTCATCTTGGACAAAGCCATAGAGATCTGGGTTTTGATGGACTATGTCAACGATAAAATCACCATGGTTTTTTGCAATCTCTGTAGTGCTGAATAACGAATCACTCACGTTATAAACATGAACATAATCTTTCATTAGAACAGATTGATGTCTCATGACCTTTCAAATTACTCCTTGAAAACCTTTATTTTCTTACTTCTTTGTAGAAACTTTCGTCTAAAGTCAGATTTGGGTCTTTTTCAACAATATATGGATCAGTTAGTAACTCAATGTCTAATTTGAAGAGCTCAGTGAGCTCTTGAACAAGATTTGAGTCCTTCTTGATCTTAGAGTATCTGTCAAAATAGAACAAATGCTTCTGATAAAACTTTTTTGATCTATAAAAAATGAGTTATGTAAGGGGTAATGTACTTTCCGACAACTTTAAGTTCCTCTTCATTCAGACGTTTATCTACTTCTTTCCAAATCTGAAGTGCATTTGCTTCATAATAGTCTTCGCCTGCTAGATGGTATAATTTCGCCATTATTCTAAGTGTGGCTTCGTTTTTGTAGAACTCAAAATCAATTGGGTATTTTGGATTAAAATCAGCCTGATTCAAAGAGGAGCAGAGTTCCAAGTATTCCTGAAAGTTGGCAATAAACTATACCATTAAGAAACGCATATGTACCCTACTTTGGAAATGAATTTCTCAGAGGGTTCAATTTTTTGTTCTTCTAAAAAGTTCAATTTTGGAACGAAAAAGCTCTTACCTTCGATCTCTGTGCTTTGTTGGGATTCCTCAAATAAAGTTCCATCTATCATGTTAAACAATAAAAAATGATATACTATTTTCTTTGTTTTCTTGTTTTATGTCTTCAATGAGATTACTCATGTCTAATTGTTTATTTGCCTTCAATACTTGCTTCATAATATTGGTGTCTGTCAAGCTGGGCAAGGCTTTATATTCGGGACGGACTAAAAAATCTTTGATTAAATATCTTAATAACATACTTTTCGATTTTGGAGTTTTACTTGGCTTCAATTTCCACAGCTTTTGCTTGTCTTCTTTCTTTACTAACGAACTTACTCATTTCCTGCTATAATATACCTTTTAATCCATGCATCATTTCAAAAACGCAAAAAGAGTAAATTTCCAATAAAAAATTAACCCAATGCCAAAATATAAAGCTTAAGTATCCTCGGACTGAATTATTTCTAGTGAAAAAAATCAGTCTAGAATAGAACATTGAAATTTGAGTGGATCCATTCTAAGGAAGATCTCAACTCTTACCCAGTCTATTCTCGATCATCTCCAAAGGGCTTATTATCGAAAGAAGTTTATCAGTGGTTAGCGTTTAAATACTGAATAAATGAGATGTTCTATTAGAAATGAATCTTCAAAATATCAGATAGTATCATAATTCTTAAGATTTCCTACACTAATATAGAATAATTTCATCAGAATACAAAATAAAAAAATATTTATTGAGATCAAAGTCCTATGGAAGGCTTTCATGCATCTGTGCTAACCAAGCTAAGAGAAAGAGATTCTAAAATCCAATCTTTTTATAAAGAAGTAACTGAAAGCTACTCCCAGCTTTACATCAGAAATCGCAAACTTGAGGATGAAAATGAACAATTGAGAAGAGATAATAAGTTTTTCAAACAAAATAATAACGATCCACAGGTTCTTGAGAACCTTCGTGACGCGAATGCAGAACTCCAGAAGAAACTAACACAAATTTATGAGGACTACAAGAGAGTACAAGACAATCTCATGGCCAAAACTGAAGAAGCACAAAAATTATCCGAGTCAAATGCTGAGTTGTTAAAAGAGAATACTATGCTTAAGGAGAAATGCTCAAATCTTGAGAAAAATGTATCCGTGAAGGAGAAGAACATACTTGAGCTAGCTGATCAATTAAAATTGACTCAGGATGATAGAGATAGGTTAATAGATTTGAGAGATAAATTGTTGTCTGAGAAGACTCAACTAATCAATGAGAATAATCAGGTAATATTTGGAATTTTTTGACTTAAGAGGTAGCTAATCCAAAGGATGATGGCTGACAAACAAAATATGATTGAAAAATGTAATGAAATCAATAATCTTCATGAGGAGACTCAAAAGAAAGCTAGAGAATTTGAGGAAGAAAGAAGAAAATTTGAAGAAATGAAAAAGAAATTTTTTGCCAATGTTCAACAAAAAGGTGGTAACATGGGAGATTTAAAAGATGAGGTCGACTTAAAAGTCTTCTATACAGGCCAAAAAAGTGGGTCCACAGAACTTACTCCTATGAAGAAAGTCAAGATGCACGAAAACGAAATTTATGCGATGGCGGAGGCATATCAAGGTGATGTTATCGCAACCTGTGGTGGTGATGGGTTTATAAAGTTTTATGACCCGGCTAGAACTACTCCTTTCTTGTCACTTAAATCACCACAAAAAGGGCAAGTAATGACCGCAATATCATTTGGTTTTGATAATGACTTATTTGTGTCTGGCTCAGCTGACAAATTAGTTTACATCTGGTCAATCTCTACTCAGAGACTAAAGAGTACATTAGTTGGACATGCAGACAGAGTCTCTTCAGTTTGCTTTGTTAAGGACATGACAAGAATAGTAAGTGGATCACATGATAGATCCATTAAGATTTGGGACGTTGCCAAGGGGTGCATTAGTAAGACAATTATGTGTGGTTCCTCTTGCAATTCTGTAAAAGTTACAGGTGATAAAACAAGAATCATTTCTGGACACTATGATGGAAGTGTAAAGGTTTATTCAACTAAGACTGGAGAACTTATTCGTGCATTCAAGGATCTGCATGAGGCCAGTATTACAAGTGTTGTTCTGGATTTCGAGGGAAATCTAGTTTTAACTAGTAGCAAAGATAATACTTTGAAAATGATTGACCTTAGAATGGAAAAGGCCCTAAATTACAGCTTCAGACATGATGAATACTTTAATCCTTTGGAGTATAATACAGTCTGCTTTGCTAATTATGGGCAATCAGTGGCTGCTGGTTCCTCCGATGGAAAGCTGTTCCTCTGGGATCCAGAGACTGGAAAGCTTCAGCATATTTTGAACGGAGGGAATAAAGGTGGTATCACTGGTACATGCTATAGCATTATAAGTGGTAATTTGTATACTAGTGATGCATCAGGAAATATCGTTGTTTGGTCTTAATGTTTAATATAATCAATCCTAATTGTCTGAATAATATGTCCGTAACCAATGAATAAATACTTTTGAGTAATCTTGGCCTTGAAACTATTTCTTATTAACAGAGAATTTCTATTAAACAAAAATAATTATTATAGAGCAATGAATATAAGAGTGTGCTAAAATAATAAATCTTTCCTCTCTTTGAATATTGCGTTTATCTTCTCTTGTAAGGATATTTAGTTCTAGCCTTGTATAAAC
>Ga0065720_1019752_pt1 | contig 20499 bp, 17 predicted proteins | sample Thericmetagenome_FD_59107 | JGI IMG/M metagenome (GOLD analysis project Ga0065720, IMG submission 59107) | Thermophilic microbial communities from the Joint Bioenergy Institute, California, USA of rice/straw/compost enrichment - eDNA_2 v2... | ecosystem: Engineered > Solid waste > Grass >...
GGGGGGGGGGGGAGGCGGTGCATCCGAAAATAGAATCCCCGACGTCTGACTGGCCGGACCTAGTGGTGGTTCTGCAATTCGGAGATTTCTCGAACTGCCGACTGGGCGATCAGGTGCAATACCAGATCTAGGACAATGGCAGCGTTTCTTCGGGTGCCCAGATGCTTTCCCTTCGCTCAGCCAGCACTGTTTGGCCTTATTATAGTGCACTTCCATACAAAGGAATGCTGAGAGAGTTGATTTCCGCATGTGACGTTTGGCAGCCGGATGACATGGACAAATCCCGACTGGCTCACGTAAGCTGCTGAAGTGGCACTGCCATGCAGGCTTCTGCGATACAGGTGTTCCCAAAGATCTGGAATCAAAATCAAATCTCCTTGCACCACCTAGCTAGCACCGCGTTTAGCTTGACAGCAGCAGGAATCTCCTCCAGCGCAACATCCACTTTCCACATCTTGGCATCCAGCCCGCCCAGGCCGGCCATGCCTCTGCCACCCGGCGCAGCAGGGACGAGCAGACCAAGAGTCGCCAGACGCTCCCATGCCATGCTGGCGACTCCGCGGCCCCATACTCGCGCGCCGCCGCCGAGAGCCAGCATGCCCGAGGCGGCCGACTGCACGCGCTGCCGGCTCATCAGCGACGTATACTCGTCGTACGCCATAGCAAAGTTGACCGTGTCGGTATGTGCCACGATGTCGAGGCGGGCGGCTGCAATCAGCATTGAGAGGTCCAAGTCAGAGAGCGAACTCAAGAGGTGTAACTTAGAGTCTGGCGGCTCAAGTGAAACGATCGCCGCCAAACCGGATGTGGCAGGAATCGTGAGGAATGGCGCAGTAGGCGAAAGGCTGGCAAGTGGCAAGATGCAGCTGGTGAAAAAAGCTGCGACGGATTTTGACCGGTAGAAGTACGATTCCAAGTGATCCGCAAAGCTCTGGGTCTTGTACAGCGATTCTATCCTTCCATTCCACCAATCCCAGAAGGCATGATGACCTTCCAAGGCAGGGTCGATGCCTTCTGATAGCATATCCTCGTTGTCGACCGTGAGTCCTTGTTTGCAGATATCCCAGTACGCCGGCAGGCTTGTTGGCAACGACAGATACACGTATCTGTGGCTAAAGCGACTCTTGACTCGCTTTTCAAGGCTTTCAACGACGTCAATCCTCGTGGTCAGACCAAGCACGGCGATAGGGGCCTTTCGAGCCTGGGCAATGTCGAACAGGTTGTAGAGCAGTGTTTGCCGAGGATGAGTGGCAAACAAATCAAACTCATCGATCACAAAGATGACCGACTTGGACGTCACGCCCTCCTGCGTTTCAGCTATCTCAGAGGGATGAGATAAGAGAGCCAACAGAGATGCCATGGTGTCAGCATAGTTGGTTGTCTGTCTCTGGTTAGCAGAGATATGGGAGTCGACTAGAGATGTAAACCATACCTTGTTGACCAGTTCATCCTCCACTTCCATCTCCTTGCCCAGCTGCCGCCAGATCTCCCGCAATGCCAACTTATCATCCGTGTGGATGAAGCCGTTCAACCTGACGACATGAAAGTCGTCTCCGTGGTTCTTGGCCATATCATGGATGATAGATTCCACAAGCTGCGACACGTGTCAGTCTGGTACTTTCCAGTAAACAAGGCGAACTAAAACCTACCGTAGTCTTGCCAGACCCGCGAGCCCCGATCACAAGCATAGAGTTGCCTTCACCAGCAACAACAGTCTGCTCAACAAGCTGATGAGCCTTCTTATAGGCATCATCCTGTCCACGAAGCTTTATCCGACGCCTGCCCGCACAGCGATCAAGCAGTACCCTCTGAGCCAGCTGAAGGTGTTGATCAAAGTTAGGTATATCCGGCCGTTGTTCCTCGAGTGCTCCAATAGCTGTGTTACTTTCATACGCAACTCCTTCCCCCCGTGAGTTAATTCCCTCTTGCGAGCAGTTGCGGCAGATCCATTCACCCTCGGGTATCTCTGGGATGCCGTAGCACTCTTGGTGCACGGGCATGTCGCAGCTGTCGCAGAAGACAATCTCGTTTGGAGGGGCCGAGTCGGGCTTCAGACAGATGGCGCACACCTCATCATCATCCTCCTCCTCCTCGCCGGACTCTTGCGACGAGTCCTGAGGTTTGGCTTTTGGCTCAGTATCAGTGACCTTCAGTTTCCTGGTAGCATCCTGCTGGGGCTTTCTGTTCGACTTGGATGGAGTTTGGGTCGCGAGGCTATCCAGAGCATCTTCGTCTGGCTTGTCATCGAAGGCCACACTCTTCACAGCCCGAAGATGATTTGCGTCGCCTCGCTGTTTTCGAGGAGTCAAAATTCCTTTCAATGGCCGAGACTCGTGCCTGTCCGTATGGTCATTTGCCGGCTCTTTGCTAGAAGCCTTCGCAACTACTGTCACCCCAGCAGCGGTCTTGTCACTATTGACCGCTCCATTGCATGATGGCCTTACCCGACCAGTTGCTCGGGTGGATGGTCGAGGCGCTGTCGGGCTAGGCTCACGTGTAACAATGGCCGTCTCGTCGTTGACTGTCGAAGTTTGAGACTCCTTGAACTTTTTAGGAGGCCGACCACGGCGTTTCTTTGGTGGTTCTGGCTCATCCTCCTCCTTAGTAGGCTGAGGCGCTGCATCAACAGCAGCCGGGACAGAAGAAGCATGGTGAGATCGACGAAGCCGAGACTGCCTTGTCACGGCAGGGTTGGCCAGCTCATCCTCGTCGGAGTCTGGGACATCGTAGACATTGGATTTCTGTTTCGATGAGACAGCATCCTGGGACCTCTTGGGGTTCGGCTTGTCTGGCTTGTTTATGGCCGGTTTATGCCGCTCTTCCTCAGAGTCGGGCACTTCCCAAGTATCTGTCTTTGCAGACTGAGTATTCGTGGCCTTGGCAGCAAGACTGGGCGCTCCACGCCTTGTGGCTGAGGCCTTTTTAGTGACAGGGTTGGCATCATGCAAGCTGTAGTTGGTGGCAGTGGCTTTGTTGTCTGATAATTTAATGCGTTGCTTCTTTGTGGCAGAGGTCGCTGTGGTTGTCGTTGTCGTATCATCTTCACTTTGTTCGCGGGTTCTTTTCCTGGTGGCTGTTGCGCCGCTGCGGCCCGCCATCGTCTAAACTTCTTACTTTTTTTCCCTAGATGTTTTCTCAGAAAATATGAGTTTCCGGGCTGCAGGGCATCGTGACAGTGAGAAGACGCTGTGAACTGTGTCGGTGAAAGAATCAACTTTTGGAGTTTACTTCGAATTCAGTCAAGTCAGGCGCAGCGTAACGCGTCCTGCAACCCTGGACCGCGTCGTCGCTGTCCATGTCTTGGCACTGACCAGGGATGAAGTGGGTCTTCTCCATTTCGCCGCCAACGGTGTTGTGGGCTGGCGATTAAGCTAGAGGGCTCCCTTGAAATCAGAATTCTGACCACAACAGCATCCAGCACATAGCAGTGTCTTTGCTCTTTTTGAGGAAGGTTAATTAAAGCAGAGCTCCATGATGATATTCATACAAACAAAGAAACTTTAAGAATTATTTACGATGGGCACAGGTTCCGAGTGGGTTTCCCGGAGGGCCTGGACGTGGCTAATAGTTCAGTCATTTGTTTGATTTCCAATTTCCAATAAGCATCTCTTCTTGTGTCGACTTGCCCCGAGAAAAAAAAAAGGGAAGAGAGAAAGGGGGGGGGTTGTTGTTGCAAACGTTTGGAAGTTGGCGTCGACCTATGCCCAATATTCTTGCGCCTCCGCTCTACCTTCCCCCCTCCCCCCCTCCCACACCCCAAATGAGGTCTCCAGCATCTCCTTAAGCCTATTAATGTAGGTACCTATGCCATTCCTGTAATTAAGCAGATAGTTGCTTCAACCACAAAATACAAGCTCTTGTGATCAACAGGGGGAATAACACTGAATATTCATTCGACATGCATGACTCAAAGTTTACTCGTCATGTCGATAAGAACTCCTTGAGATCTAGCCAGAATCTCGCCTAAAGCAGGTTTCGATAAAACGTTAGTCTCCTGAGCGTCCAAGGCAAAAATTCTCAGAAGGGCATTTACCTTTCTCATTCTCGAGCGCTGCTCTAGCAACCATTTTACGCCCCGTCCGGGAGATCACTCTGGCTCTCACAAGCACGATGCAGGGAAGTCTGACAGGTTTCAAAAGAGTAGTTGTCATCTCGGCCGTGACTGCGTGTTCTGCATCACCCCTGCGGTCAGCCTTCTCGTCGGTTCTCGTTAATGCCAATTGACATGAGGGAGAGAACTCACTACTAAGGTTATGCGCGGCGGAAACCATGCTCTCATCTAGAAAGGCCATGATTGCCCCTCCGTGAAGGCAGTTCTCATAGCTGGTCATATCCTTGCCCACGTCCAACAACGCATTGAACAGCAAAAACGGCTTTTCCTTGCTCTCGCCATAATCAGGCCCGGCTTCTTCCAGCAAACCAAAGTCCGACGGACAAGGCCTAGGCGAACCAATATACCGTTCCCTCTCAGCGTTTAATATCCCCAGCCCCTTCACTTGATTTAACTCATTTGAATTGAGAAGGGACTCGTTCACCGACAGTACCTTAACTACCAGCTGTTCTGGCGGTACGGGTCGACGGAAGGCGACGCAGGCGCGGACACAGCCTGGTCCGTTCATGACCTTACGTGTGAACTGTAAGTCCCCTGAGGGCAAGTGAGAGCGGTCAGGCACGATGATCTCAACCAAATCGGGATCTTGCAGAAGTCTGGCAGCCCAAGGGATGGAAAGGAAGTGCTTGAGAGGGTCTTCAATATATTGGTTGTGCCTGATCGGGCGGTTGAGGATTTGCTTGTTGATGTTGTTGGTAGGATCGTCGATGTTACCCATTGTGACTTAATCGACTCGCGAATATGATGTCCTATTGTCACTTAAAATCAAGTGCCGTGCTCTTACTGAGTGGAGATGTTTTGGCGATGAAATGCCCACGAGTTCAGTGTACAAAATCCGAGTCTACCAGTTGGAGGACAACCGGTGGTAGGGATTCGAAGACATCCGTTCCGTTTTGGTTGTAACCGAAGACTTCCTCCTTATGATGTCATAACACGAAAAATGCAAGACCTCCAGTAGAACCTGAACATTTAACACACGCTCGGACCTGCCCTATTTTTGAGAGTTGAGTCTTCAGGCCGTATAGTAGCGGCTGTAGTTACCTTCGGAAAGAGAAAGTCAAGCGTGATAAGGTTGGGCCACCCAGCTGCCATGTCTGAACAGAGAGGGTTTGCATTTGAATTCCCTACTGCCTCTACATCAGAATAACCGATCTGATTTATGCAGCATCCCACTATTCAACCCAAACCATGCCAGATAAAGAGAGGTAGAAAAAAAAGAATGAGAGCCTATGCACCTGGTTCTCTTGTTTATACCGGTTGATGTGACAAAAACGCCGCCCAAACGCCAATCTTGTGCTTTGTTTCAAGCCGCCCCAGAAAAATAACGATAGAACGGAATAGTGTGTCCCAAACGTCTAAATGCCTAACCACGTCTTGAATCTGTCGTATGTGTAAAAGCTCACTGCAACCATGGGCACCACCTTGACATAGCCGATGGTCAACCCAACAAAAAACCCACGGATGCCCCGCTCCCGCATGATCATCTTCGCTGTCTCTCCGATCCTCATCCGGTGCCCATCCCCAACCGCACCACCAACCTGCATCCGTCGCCGGATGACCTCAAGCGGGTACGACGCTGTCTGCGAGACCAGTCCGGCAATACCTCCAGTAAAAAGCTCGGCCCACGACCGCAGGGGTGCAGGCTTGCCTGGAGGATGGTTCTCGGGCCGCGGCAGCGTCGTGTACTTGGCTATCAGCGGATGGCGCATCAAGTCACCAACGGTGTCGTGCGTGAGGAAAGACATGCCAGCGTAGGGAAGCATGCCCAAGAGGGTCGGGGAAAAGCCGCGATAGAAGTTGGCTAGGCCGAAACTGGGGGCACGGGGCGCAACCGCAACAGCTGCTGCATGACTAGAGGAAGCCGAAACGCCCGCCGCGAGATCTGCTGCCGCAGTAGCAGCGGGTGTGGGTTTCGGGCTGTGTCGCTCGTGGTAAATTTGCCTACATATCGACCGGAACGTCGACCGACTGTCTTTTTTGGTCTCGAACGCCAGGCGAACGCGGATAACCTCTAGGGGGTAGGTGAAAAAAACCGAAGTGACACCAGCGAGGGAGCCGCTGATGAGGCGTCGAAAGGGCGTCTCCTTGTCACGCCGGGGGATGACGATGGCTCGGATCTGCTCGTAAGCCAGGAACTTAATTGCCGCATAGGGGAAGATTCTCAAGAGGGTTGCCGAGTGCCCCCTGAACAGCCCCAGCGGCCCGTCTTGCTGGTAGATGTCCTTGATAGCCTGGCCTACCCCGAACCAGGAACCTGTATATTTCACAAAATGCGGATTATGGGACTGAAAAAGGATCTTGACTCGATCGAGTGGCGCAACGACTGTTTTGGCCTGCAACAACACACTCCGTCAGCAACTCCAACTCATCCAACCCGATGGTTGGCCAAAAAAGGAAAAAAAAAAAAAGAAAAGAAAAAGAATCGCATACCGCGCAGCCAGCCATGCCCCCCGCAACACCCGACTTCCACACGTAATCAAAGCTGCGCTTGTCCTTCGCGGACTTTGCGCGCGGGATCTTGGCCTCATCGTCGGTCGGGCAGACAGCCGGTTCCTTTGCCGTAGGAGGAGCTGCCACTGCTGCTGCCCCCCCGCGCGACGACTCGCTAACACCGACGATATTGACGTTCACATCCTGCTGCAGGCGATGCGGATGGGACGGCGAGACCCCCGGCATGGAGGCATGGCCCATGAGAGCCGGGGCCGGGGGCATTCCCGCTGGAAAGGGCTTGCGCTCCGCCGTCTCTGACGAGGGCGCGCAAGAGATAAATGAAGTTGAGAGTGCTTGATGGGCCGCGCTAGCAGCGCATCGCCATCACTCGGCGTTGCGACTATTCTTTCTCCGTCAAAAAGGTTTGGTCTTGGAGAGGAGGTCGTGATTAAAGCCTCGAGTCAACGACAGGGCGTGGAATTCTGGAAACTTTTTTTAAAAAATATCTCGTCGCTGAGGGCTACTTCAGTGGGGTCGCGAGCGAAATTAGCGATGTGGGTGCTGATGAGGAAGGGAAGAGGGATTGGAAATGATCCAAATGCCGGAAAACGTCATCTCCCTTCTTCCTCTGTCCATGACGGGGAGCCCACGGGTTCACATTCTTTTTTAAACCGCCTGCACGCCCCGCCTCCACGATGCCGAGGATTGCCGACACCCCGGTTTGCTCCCGTTGGCCCTGTTGCGGTGGCATCGCACCCCTCTTACAGCCCTGGCAGATCCCGACAGCGACCCTGGCACCCTGGCAGGTGCCTGCGCCAGCCCCGCTGCCCCCTGCGCTGGACTGCTGGGTCACGAGCCAACCAGAGCGGGCCGGGTTTGAGATTTGCCCGCCGAGCGATGCGTGTGTCGTGTGTCTTGTTGGATGCGGTACTTCACTAGACTTTCCCCATCATCACCAGATTCCCGCGAAGCTTCATGCAGCGAAGCTCCTGCTGGCCTACCGGCGCTACTTACGAAAACCAGCAGTGTCTTGGGATGAAGCCGTCGTGCATCCTATGGCAGAATAAAAGCAAGACGGTCGTGCTGCTCGACCTGCCGCGGTCGATTGAAGAGGCGCAGGTCTTGTCCAGCGCATGTGCGTCTGCGTCTGCATCTGGCTCTGGATTCAAACTGCTGTTCCCCACGGAGAGGAGAAAGCTCCGCAGGCTGATCTCCGCGCCGCCTCCGACGTGTCCATTCCCAACCCCGGAGCCCAAGAAGGCTGGCTGCAGCAATGGTCTGTATACCACACAATCGGCGTCGTCGCACGCAGCCCAGGTGGCCGAGTTGATGACGCAAGCGGCTGTTGAATCTGCGTTGTACGAAATCAAGACCTCATATGACGGGCCCTGGTGTCTGCCCCGTGTCACTGCCGCTGCCGCTATTGCTGCCCCTCACCAACACCAGTCCCAGCCCAAGCTCCAGCCGCCCACCGGACCGAGTCCACGTGCCAGTTCCCCCCCTTGTCCGGCTCCGACTCCGACTCCACTCTCGGCACTAGCCCCGGAGACAACAGAGAAGGGTTCGCGACCTCCGAGGGCTCCTGGAGCAGGACCTCAACTGTCTGGCGAAGTCGAACAGCCCGACATGGCTTCCTCCTTCTCCGGAGAACCCCTATCTCCATATCTCATTCCTCCCAAATCACACTTCCTCCCCGGCACCATCTCCTCCCTTCGTGCGACCTTCCTCTCCAAAGCCCCCCAATTTAACCTCATCCTCCTCGACCCTCCCTGGCCGAACCGCTCTGCCAAGCGCAAGCGCAAGCGCGGTTCCCGAGGGGACCCCTCAGCCGCCTACAACACCGCAACAGACCTCACTTCCATCCGTTCTCTGCTCAACCAAATCCCCGTGGCCGCACACCTCGCCCCCGGAGGGTATGTCGCCGTGTGGGTGACCAACTCTGCACGCTTTACAGACCTGCTTCTGACTGCCTCAGGCGGCAACAGCAGCGTTTTTGATGAGTGGGGGGTTGAGTTGGTAGGCGAGTGGACGTGGTTAAAAATCACGGCGAGAGGCGAGCCGATAGTTGGGTTAGAATCGGTGTGGCGAAGGCCGTGGGAGAGGCTATTGATTGCGAGGAAGAAGGGGTTTTATGGACATGCCATGAAGGGACCGGTGAAAGATAAGGTAATTCTTGCTGTGCCGGATGCACATTCAAGGAAGCCCAACTTGAGAGCGTTGTTCGAAGAGGAGCTGTTGCCGGAGAGGTACGAAGCTCTTGAGGTATTTGCGAGGAGTATGACGGCTGGCTGGTGGGCTTGGGGGGATGAGGTTTTGTTGTTTCAGCGGAGGGAATGTTGGGTTGACCAGGCAGATGAGCCTATCGATCCGAGCATAGAGCCTGATGAGTTATAGTCAAAGAGTTATGGCTGGTATCACAAATATACTTGTACATTGAACTGGCCCGGTCTATTGCGTGATATTATACACCACCGAAACCCTGTTCTCATCCCGGTGTTTGAGATCTTAACATCCACTCATATCCCAATCTACCCGTTCTTCCATCCTTCCATCCTCTCATCCTCTATTTCCCTCTCTCATTCCCCAAACTTAAAACTTGATATCCTTCTCTACCTCTTTCCATTGCGCGTCCAACCACTTAACATTCAACGTCTTTTCGTTCGTCCACTCCCCAGATTCAATGATCTCCTTCACCTGTTGCTTCAACCCAACCACCGGTTCCGGCTCCGGCTTCTGCGTGCGCAGCTTGGGATCCGGCTTCTCATACAGTTGCTTCTCCATATCCTTACGATACTTTACCATGCGACTGAACATCTTGTAATCAAACGCATCGCGCTCCTCCTCCGGCAGGGGTTCAGGCCACACAAATGGCTTGACCAGCTCTGCAATCATCATCTTTTGTGCCCGCGGCCGAAACCACTGGCCCGTATACTTCTTACGCTGCGGTGCGGGTTGGTTGATGAAGGAGCGTACGGAAGTCACCTCGACGCCGTAGACATGGTACAAGTAGTCGCGCAGGTCGAGTTTGTTGAACGTGAGGGGGACGACAAAGGTCGCCAGGTTGGGCGGCTGCCGGGGCTTGGGCCGGATGAAGGCGATGACGTGGTTCGGCCTATTGTCAGAGAAGGGATTCGTTAGTATCTGGGCACGTCCTGCGTATCGGTTGAGACTGTCTCTGGGGCTCAACCGCAGGCGGACGGGAGAGGATCGTACAGAAAGACTTGTTTTGTGCCGATCTTGAACGGCGCCTTGGTCGCCGCCTGTTGGACTGCGGTCGCCGCCGAGGTCGCCATTGTGTTTAATCTTTAATTGAGGGTTGAAACGGGCGCCTCGTCAAGAGTTGAGAAACTGAACGGAAACTTGAACCGCGAAACCGCCGCTCGAGGCTCAACTTTTGGATGTCGGATGTCGTCTCGATGTTTCCCGAGCCCAGATTTTCTAGGGCTTGGCATTACCGTTGTCGGGCCGCTGTCAGGTGACGAGCATGGGAGGGGTCGGTCCCACATCGACCACAAAGATTGGAGACATGGAAGCTTGATCCCTTCCCCATAACCCCCACCACAGGTTGCATGAACGTCACGCCAAGCCCTGATTGCCAGCCCTCACCTTCACCATCAGGTTGTTATCGCAAGGTGGTTGCAGATATGGTCCAAGTCAAATGCTTCAAATCATATTGCTGAAACACTATAAGTGCCAATGGCCGCTTGGCTCAATCAATTGCTCCCAATACCAAATATCCATGGAATACCAAACCCAGAACCGACCTACCCCCTATTACCCGTTTATCCATTAACTCATTTACACGTCGACGCCATCGACAACGACGCCCTTAGTCCACGTAACCTGCATGAACCGGGCAACTTCGTTGGCTGACTCAATAGAAACAAGGGCGCTAACCACGTACAAGGCGGCGTCGATGCCAGCAGCCACGCCACCGCTCGTAATAACACGCAAACCGCCCAAGCGCATTTCCTCGCGACGGGCGATCGACTCCCTCCGCCTCGACTGCTTGAAGGAAATAGAACCCTTCCTAATCGCACCGTTAGTTTTGCGCGAGATGCCGTGATAGCAGTTGCAAACGAAAAGAAACATACCGAGCATTCGAGGGGCGTCGATCAGATAGCTCCTCCTTGGTCTTGACATAAGGGTCGTCGTCGCCGACGTCAAAGCGCAGGTTGTTCACTACATAGCGAGCGTCCTCGTGGACATCGGTGCGCTTATCGCCGGTACGTACGACGGCTTGGCTGCACTCGTTCTCGAAGGTAGTCATAAAATCGGGGTGAGTGGTGGCAGCCAGGCCAAGCAGGATGTCCTGTCGGGCCAGGAACAGAGCACCGGTGCAGATGGAGAGGAGCGTACGCTCACGGCTTGGGTCCTTTTCCTGGAGTTCGGCATAGGCCTTGATCAGCGGGAGGGGCTCGTTCTCGTTACTCTTGAGAATGCGGCTAGTGTTGCCGCCAAGCACGACGACCACATCCCACTCCTCCAATCGCTCGTGGGCTTCCTTCCAAGAGATCTGGGTGCTGACAATCACACCCTGATCGGAGACCACGCTGGTGTCATCGCCCGCGATGGTGATATCAAAGGCTTTGGAGGCTGTTACCCAATGGGGTCAGTAATGCGCCAAACCGGTTGCGGGAAACCACCAGGGCAGTGACAGGTTACGCACTTGGATCCTGCAGGTCATGCAGGGCCCTGGAGAAAACCTCAACTGGACCAGCAAAGTCCATGAGGTTGAAGCCGGTATGCAGGGCAAACAGAACCTGGATAGGCTCGTCTGCCACTGCGGACGTCTTTGCACTCATCTTGACGACCTTATTGATGTGTTGTGGTAGGGAGAATGTGTTGTTGGGAAGATCGCGGCGGTGTAAGTGCTCCGCGATCTACAGACGAAGAATGCACCTCCTTATCAAGCAGAGGCGCAGCAATTGGGGCTGAAGAGACGAGAGTGCGTGTTGGGGAGAAGAATTGGTGCGAGGAAAGCTGTGTGAAGCATAGAAGAGTCAACAGAAATGCGTCGGGACGGAACAGCTGGCATTTTTGTATCCCTATATGCCCTGCCACGGAGGGGTACCTGAGCAGGTCGGTCACGAGAGCTGTCAATCCTAAACCCCACCAGGAGGGGCAAACTGGACGGGACCGGCCCCGGCCCTGGCGCCGAGAAGCTGACCCCTCAGACCATGCATCGGACGATCCCTCATCCACTCAACGCTCTGGGGTTTGACCCACCGCTTTGCTGTTCGCAGCCGAAAAAAAGTGCGGGGTGAGGAGCACGGACCAGCAGCGAGCTGAGCCGCTGTGGACAGCGTGGGTTACAGAGTTGAGTGGAGCTACAGAGCCTGGGCGCTGGTCACATGGTGGGGCCTGCCGAATTGGGGGAGGGTGCTGGAACTTCGATCAGAAAGACTGCGCAGCGGTGGGGAGAGCAGAGTGATGGCAGTTGGACAAGAGGGGTGAGGTGCTTTCTCAGGTGCGGCGCACACAGTGTGTGGATGTGGAGTTTTGACCTTGCTCGCTGATAACAAACCAGAGGAGGGAAAAAAAAATTAAAAAAAAATTGAAAGGAGTAACACCGTAACAATATACTCAACCGGATTCAAAGTCTTGAATCAGCACAAACATCTATGTTTTACCCTCAAGTACCCACTACGTGCTCAGAGTCAATACGTTTGCGCTGTCGACACCGTTCTGGCTGAAGCAAGCACTATCCGCCTCTAAAGGGCCCAGGAAGCTGTCAAGGTTCCCGGGTTTGCCGGGCGATCCACCGGTTCCGGCTCCCAACCTTAAGCTTGCTTCTCCAATGCGCCGCAAGTCGTATTGATCAGGATGACTTCATCCGGGTACGTTTACCATGAGCATGCGTGTCTTTGGCCACAAGTGCCGAGAACTGGGTGTCTGACTCTGATCCTCTGCGGCGAACCAGGTCCTCCCGAGATCTCTTCAGAGCTCTCAACAGCTTCATCCAGACGCCAACCCTTCCCCCGCCCGCCGACCTCGATGCCATAATCTCCAGTTATCTCGAAAGGCACGACAAGCCCGAGGAGGGATCGGGCGACCGACTGAACGATGAATTGCTTGCTATATGGGACAAGGCGGTGCAGGACCATCCCGAGAAGTACGCAGCCTTTGTGGCTGTTCTGCGCCAGCTGCGACCCGGTCTCGGGGCGCCTGCAAGGACATTCCAATGGTGGGATAAGCTCCTCGACCCGGTCTTGGACAATGCCACCCGCGAGAAGGGTTTGGCGCGGAGCTTTATGGACTTCACGCTGGAGATTTTGTCCTCGAGCGAGTACGATGACCCCGAGGCCTGGGGCGAGGAGGGCTTTATACCCTGGTTGAATCGGCTGCTCGTTCGTTGGATGGAGTTGCGCGAGTCTCAGGCCGATTTTCGCCCGTCGACCGACCTCAAGGAGCAGGTTCTTACGGACGCTCTTTTGGCCTTTGGAAAGAAGGACCCAAAGGGCTTCATGAATGCTCTGAATGCCTTCGTGCTAAGGAGGGAGTACCGTAATTCGGCATTCAGCCTTTTATGTGCCTTCGTCAACAGCGGGCCACCGCATCTCTACCTTATCTTGCAGACGCCCCTTTTCGGTAACATCCTACAGTCGCTGCAAAAAGATGAATCGACATTTACTGTCAACTTGGCCCTCATTGCTCTCGTCATGCTTTTGCCTTTCTTCCCGGGAGATATAGTCCCGTACCTGCCTACTTTGTTCAACATCTATGCTCGACTGCTATTCTGGGACCGCGATTCCTATTTCGCTCAGCAGCACACGGAGATGGGAGAGAACCATGGCGAGTCCGGCACCGACACTCCTTGGGATAAAGTACTCCTTGATCCTGATTACGATGGCCACTCGGTACCCTATCTCCCAGAATACTTTACAATCCTTTACGGATTGTATCCCATCAACTTTGTCGACTACATCCGGAAACCTCACAATTACTTGCCCCATGCCGGCAGCGACGATGACATCGACGTGCATGCAGCGGAAATTCGGGAACGGTCCGAACGCTTCCGGAAGCAGCATCTTTTGCACCCAAACTTCTACGAGTACACAATCGAGACCGAGAAAACGAACATAACCCGCTGGCTTAAGAGCGAGGCGGATGAAATCATGGCCGACTGCATGGCCTTGGTGGTGGATCGGGGCCAGGGCAGGTTTCCCCATGCTCGGTCAGGCACACCGGCTCCCCCAGAAGGCTTGCTGGATGACGATTTGGATCAAGATGGAGGTGAACTTGCTCTGCTTGGCGATCCAGAGTGTGACGATCTGACTTATAACAAAGCATTTTCCTCTAAATCTCTGTCACATAGCCATGGCAATAGCACACCAGGGCGCCCAGAATCCCAGCTGAGCTACTTCTCAGGGGTGGCAAATGATAGCCCGTCTCCGTCGCCGATTCCTGAGCAGCTTCCTCGGGAAACGGCTCAAGGTGCGAAAGAGGCCTTGCGGCAGTCCTTAACTAGTGACAGCATTCCATCACTAGCCTTTGGCACGCAAGATCAAGGGATGGAAAAGAGTCGCGAGTATCCGTCAACTTCGAGACGAGGAACAACGGCAGATGAAAGCAGACCAGGCGTGGAGATCATCGAACAAGTCTCCTTGCTACGTTACCAGAGACATCGACTGCTAAATGACCTGCAGTACGAACGATTCGTCCGACAACAACATATGTCACACATGGGTGAGCTACGACGCAGGCAGATCCGGGTCTCGGCGACCGAAGCTGAGACGCAGAACCTGGTGATGGCCAACCGCAGCTTGCGACAACGGCTCGACGAGGCCAAGAGGGGAGAAGCAAAGATCAAGAAGGAGTTTGATCAGCGTCGTAACATGGCCCTGAAGCGGGAGGCTGACCTGTCCAACAAACTTCGGGCGCTGCGAGAAGAGCAGAAAAAGTGGGCGGTCGAAAGCCGTGATCTCAAGCAGCAGCTGGAAAAGACAAAGAAGGAGTGTGCAAGCCTGCGGCAGATTATTGAGGAGTACGAGAAGCAACGGCTTGAGTCGGAACAAAACATGGAGGCAATTGATATCAGCACGGCAACAATCGAGAAGCTCAAGGGTGAAATCGCCCGGCTAACTGCGGTCGAGCGCGAGTTCCAGGGCAAGGAGCAGCGCATGGAGATTGCTCTCCAGGAAGCTGCCGCGACGCAGGCACGTGCAGAACAGCTGAAGATGGAGCTTACTGCAAAGGAACAGCAGATGCACGAGGCACACGAACGATACCTAGCACAGATCAATGAGCTACGACAGCAGTTGACGCAGGCAAGGAGTAAGGAAGGGGGGGGCCAGCAGAAGGCGGTTAGCGAGGTGGCGGCACATTTTGAGAAGCAGCTCGCAGCAGAAAGGCAAAAGTATTCCGAGCTGAAGAAGCAGTATAGCGAATTGATGGGGAAGTATACAGTGGCCCAGTCAAAGTTGTTGGATTTGGAGTCGAGGAGTAATGAAAGGGCAGGCGGGGGTGCGCAGGAGCCGGCTTTGCCCGGGGAACATGCTGCTGGTGGTGATTCAGTCAACAGAAGCCCAATTGCAGTTCGTCCGAGGACACGAAGCTGCTCAGAGACGGAGACGCCAGAGTGTATGGCACAAGTATCACCACCAACGGACCCCGCATCCGGCTCCTTGGGATCTATGTCACACCGTCCGGTGACTCCGGGAGAAGGGCGAGCAACGGGAAGCCAGAACAGGACGATCAATACGGCTTCAAACAACAACAACGCCGCCGCCGCCGCCAACAGCCCACTTGCAGACAGATATATTGGAAGAGGTGAGCCATAAGGAAGCTTAGCCGACGTATGAGATTGTTGCGACTAACTGTAAGTGTGCAGGAGGGGTGCAAAACACAGCGCGTAGACCAAGTAGGGATAAGAAGGATGACAAGAAGGATAAGAGATATGGGACGGGACTAAAAGGACTGCGGTTTCCGTGATTTGATTTACATGAAATGAATGGGTTATGTGTTTATCCTTCATAAGTCAGTCTTGACGGACTACCTGGGATACTGAGATATACCGAGCTGGAGCAATGGTTGGTCCACTGTAGGTAATCTTCTGGATGGTTTTATACACGCGCATCTAAGGATAGCCATATGTCTTGATTTTTTTTTTTTTTTTGGATGGGTATACATTGCATGCAAGGCGAGTAGGCATAAAAACATTGGTGTTATGGACGGCGATAACAGCAAGGCAGCAAAGATCTTGAAACGCCCACCATAGTTGGATGTTTGTATGTGATCTAGCGGCTGGGGGTGCAGCGCCAAGCTTAGAAGATGCTTCCCCAGCCCCCTCAAATGTTTGCATACGCCGCATAGGAGGGGACAGGAACGTGGGATGCGGTTGGTTGGCTGGTCGGTTGGTTGCTTCGTGAAACTGGAGCAACAAACTGGAAGTACACGAATCCTCGTCGTCGATTCCTCCAAATCATAAACAATTCACTGTCGTCGACTCCAGACTTTATGAAAACATGGGCGACTTGTGTTGATTGCGATGTGGCAGCTCAACTTCTGATGCGGCCCTGAAGTGTTCGTTGTCGTTACCGTCGCCGCCCGCAACGGATTGCTTACCTGCTTCGAGCCGTTTTATCGTGGGGCACTCTTGCTCTCGGCAACACCCCCAGCTGTTTTCCTCTACTCTCAAGAAAAAAAAAAGCTTACGACGGCAGTTCTTGGAGTATTTCATTCATCCTACATTCTTCTGTCGGTCGGTTCTCGAGTATCATCAACCCCTCTTCAAGTCCTGTGGCCCACAAAAACACCAATCCCCCAGCCCTTAACCTGCCTGAGATATCATGATGGCGCGCAGCGAGTAGCGCAATCTCAACAACGGAGGCTACTGTATAGATTGCTCGAGAAGCCTCTTCACCATCAGTCCCTTACAATATAGCAACTCGGAATTCAGTTCAACAGCAAAACTGCGATCGCTGAGCGCAACGCAAGCCGTTCTTTCTACCTGCCTAGTTATTCGTTAAACCTCGAGGTCAGGGCTCGAAATCATCACAATGGCGCCAATACCAACTCTCTTTCGCGCTGCCTATGGCATCACCAAGCTCATCTACCGGCGCCAGGACCGGACCCTCCCTCTCGGCGGCATCCCCACAACGCCAGATGAACCCGAACCCGAACCCGAACCCGACCCTGGACCAGACATTGTCATCTTCCCGACTGCCTCATACTCCGGCCCCCCTGCCCCAACGGTAACCTGGAGCAGCCCCGACGATCTGGATGGCAACACTCCCCCCGTTGGATCCCTCTACGGGTCGGGGGATATATCACCGTCCCCGGGCATCATTGTCGCAATCACGCTGGGCGCGGTAGCAGCCTTTGTGGTGCTGCTGGCGTTGCTGTACTTTGCCTGTCTGTACTGTTGGTGCTTCAAGGGGGCGAGGAGGCCAAGATGGGTTACTTCATATGTGAAAGTTGTCAGGAGGAAGAAGAAAAAAAGGAGCAAAAAGAGGGTGAGGAGGAGAAGTGGCGGTGCGAGGGTGACGCTGGAGGTGAGGGAACGTAGGGAGAGCGTGAGCAGCAGGAGCAGTAGCAGCGGAAGCAGCAGTAGTAGCAGCTCCAGCTCCAGCAGCTCTAGCAGCTCCCACAGCCGGCGAGGAAGGAGAGGCTTCTTTATCGTCCCCCCACCTCGCGTGCGGCGTGCTCCTGAGCGTCGCTCGACGGCGACAATGGTTGAGGTCGAGCGCCGTACGATGAGGACGTCAACGACGGGAGGAGCAGGAGCTGCTGGATCAGGAAACCCTAGCGCCCCACCGCCAGCGGTTGTTTCCATCTCGCCGCCGAGTAGCATGAGTGGGAGCAGTGTGGATGTGGTGGAGTCGCCGTTGGCGGCGAGGGCAATGGGTCGTGGTGGTGTTGGTGGTGGTAGTAGAGGTAGTGGTGTGCCAGGGTTCCAGCCAGTTGATCCAGCGAGAGTTGGGGGAAGGGTAAGAGGAAGAGGAAGTGGGAACGTTGAGATTCGGACTGCAAGGCCGCGGTGATAGAAGGGAGTCAGCTGAAAGGCTCCATTATCGGAAGGATGGTGAGATGAGTTGCGCTTCGCTCGTATATTTGAGGATAACGGATTTGGAGTTGGGGTTCGACTTTTTTTTTTTTTTCAGACACCGATTCTATGAAATCACTTGATGCGTGTCAAAGTGGATAGAGGGTTCTTGTTCTTGTTAAGATATCCGCACGATCTGATTCTGATATGATTCCTAGGGCATTTTGAGATGTGCGAAGTTTCTGGTAATGGGATATCTGTATCTGTGATACTGATAGGAGGACGACGTTTTAAGAGGATTGAAAATGGCGAGATCTAGCTGGACAGGATGCCGAGATAATCTCACCCTTCAATGAGTGCTTCTGCCTCTGCTTGGCCGTTCTCGTTCGTTTCAGCTTTGGTAGCCATGTTTGGTGTGTGTCATTGCGGTAGCTCTTCTCATCAACCTCCTCCTCCTCCTCCTCCTACCTCCTCCTCGCCATGCTATATCACCACTCCGGATTTCCTCTCCGGATTATTCGGCCGATTCAGGCTTGACATTCCGAACACTTGGGCAACCTCCGCCGACAACGTTCCCCTGTACCACGGCCCGGATCTGTCTCCGCACCTCCACCTTATCGGCCATGATCCGTCCATGACATCACTGCCCGCCAGGGGCATTGCACATGAGAGATGTCACATGACTCAGATACCGACATATATCAAGCGCTGCAGGACGGGCCACGACCCGAAGGAGGGGAATTCATAGCTTCCCCTGCTCTTGACCAGTCGACTGCTGCAACGACCGCAGCAGACTAGGTGCCTAGTGGGTAGCCATGGAGAATCCAGGTGAGTGTCTAAGCTAATTAAATACATACATCAATGATTTCATGTCGCCATGTTGTCTTATTGTCTTGTCTAATCCTGGTTGCCAGTTCGAGACGTCGAGACAGTGATCCGTACCCTTACCCAGGGAACTCCGCAAGAACAGACCGATGCCATCAACAAGTACTTCGCCCCGAATGCCTCCTTTGAGCATCCTTTTTGCCGTGTGCCTGGCTTCAAGTGTTTACATGTGCCCTTGGTGGGCAATTTTGACTCTCGGACTCTGATATCGGCCGTCTATAAGTGGTGAGTTCGGGTTGCCCCTAAGTGGAGAAGTGAACTGTTGCTGACAAGGAACAGGTGTATGTATGTCCGACATTTCTCTAGGGAACGGCGCTCATACATTTGATTGATGAATAGACAAAATCTTGAGTCCCAAGATCCAGCTTGAGATTGAATCCTGTGGTAAGTCAACCTTAACAAAATATATAAAAGCCAACTTTCGATTTGTGCCTCTCCCATTCCCAGCTAACCCCCGAACGAGCATTTGACCAACGTACAAACATTCTCTACCTCCGACTGCACCAAAACTTCTCCATCTGGTTCCTTCCCTTTCATCAGGCCCCCGTCCGACTGATCTCCATCCTCCACTTGACGCCCACTTCAGCCAACGGAAGCGTCACCCCCACAGATACCCGTCCCTACAACGCAGCCTCTGAAAAGCGCCGCTCCATCCAAGAAGGCATCGAGCCCAGCTATGCAGAAGTCGCCTCGGGAGCAAGCCGGTCCCGCCCTGGTTCTCGCGCGGGTTCGACTAGCAGCACGGCAAGCCATTCCCATCATGGGCCAACGAGATACCAGATTTCTAAGCAGGAGGATGTGTATCAGGTAAACGAGTTTGTCAAGTTTGTGATGATGGCACCCGGGGCGTGGACTTGTGGGATGGTGCAGCTGATGGTGACGCTATGTTGTGTGCTTGGGGCAATGCTGTTGAGACCCATGATGAGGGCCGCTTGGCCAGGGAATCATCGAGGGGAGAAGGAGAAGGGGACTTGATGCAGGTTAAATTGCATGCGATGGTGATGATCTTGTGCAGGTAATTACTGATACATAGGTAGGTAGGTGTAGGTACCTATGTAGTGGCGATGAACGGGATTGCAAGTGAGTCGATCGATCTACCAGACTCTGTCCAGCGAACTTAGCTATGCATTTCTCAGACCCCGTAGATGCATGATTGAAATCGTTTTTTATCAGAATTACAGCCCGGTACGGCACTTTATATTAAATATGAATTTTAAGAGCAATTCCTCTAATGCATATGATTCTCTATACAATGCTCAATACCCATGCTCATGCAATGAACGGTAGGTAGCGCAATGTTCGGTTTTGCCAGCGAAAGCCCAAACTCCCAAAACGCCTGGGTATTCTCTTCTTTTGCTCGATGGCCATTGAAGCCCTCCTCTATATTTCTCAAAAGAAAACACTCCTCCTCTCTTCATTCTCTTCATATCCCCATTTAATCATTATCATTATCTTCACCCATGGCTCCATTAGGTGAAAAAGATCCCACCTCCGTTTCACAGGTTGATCAAATCCACCTCGGAAAAATCGGGCGGATTCCGTCCATACAACACTCTCGCCCGGCTATCCAGAGCGGTGCCCTCATTCGTAATCGAGATATACTCGCTAAACTCCTTCGTCCTTCGAATCTCATCATCACTCACGCCAATATCATCCCGCGGGATCCACACAACCGGTCTACGTGCCCGCATCGCCGAATGCTGGAACGCTTTGCGGACGAGCGCGTCGCGCTCGTGGGGAGTCAGGTCTTCGACTCCGTCGCAGTACCCGCCAAAGAGGGCTTCTCCCATCGCACGCTGCGCTTCCAGATCCTTTTGGCGGCGCTCGCGCCGATACTGAGCTGCCTGGCGCAGGGCGTCCTCGGCGCGCCCGCCAAAGGTTGCGGCACGCATCACTTGCTTGCCGCTGCGCGCAGCCCAAGTGCCCGCCTGGTGCCGGAAGCGGTCGAAAGTTGAGGCAGTTCGGCGATGGCCTTTCCCGTGAGTGTCGTTGGTCTTGTCGCCCAGCTTTTCGAGTTCGATATCATCGGCTGAGTGGTCACCTGCGGGGTTGGTGAGGCCGGTAGCCTCGTCGTCCTCCGTGATCA
>Ga0065720_1019753_pt1 | contig 20481 bp, 15 predicted proteins | sample Thericmetagenome_FD_59107 | JGI IMG/M metagenome (GOLD analysis project Ga0065720, IMG submission 59107) | Thermophilic microbial communities from the Joint Bioenergy Institute, California, USA of rice/straw/compost enrichment - eDNA_2 v2... | ecosystem: Engineered > Solid waste > Grass >...
CACTGATTTATGCGACTATTTGGATTCTATTGAGCATGATACGCAAAAATCGAAATTCTTCTTGAGGTCAACATTGTGCAGAACTATAGCTGGGAATAAATGCGAGCTTATCACTATAACAAATAATAATGCACCAGGGGTATATATAGAGAAAATCTCCATAATAACTCTTATGTAGGAATGTAAAGACAAGAAGTGTATAGTGCTGACTGCAAGAGTGCATCCTGGGGAGACCCAGTCCTCTTTCATGATGCAAGGGTGCATTGACTTCTTAATATCTGAACATCCAGAGGCAGAAATCCTCAGAGATAAGTTTATCTTCAAGATAATACCTATGTTAAATCCTGATGGCGTTATCCATGGAAATTACAGGTGTGACCTCGCAGGTGTTGATTTGAATAGAAGATGGAGAACTCCATCAGATGTAACCCGATACTAGTCATATTTCTCAAGATTTAGGTACTCCATCCCACTATATATCATGCCAAGAACCTAATTGCTGAACTAGACCAGAGATATAAAATAGCCTTTTATTGTGACTTTCATGGTCACTCAAAGAAGTATTTAAAGAAACTATCTTTTCTAAATCTTGATTAGAAAGGGCATATTCATCTATGGATGCCAAGATGATAAGAAGATATTTCAATGTAGAGAATTTCCCTGGATTTTGTACAAATTGGCACCTGATGTGTTTGACTACTATGGCTGTAGTTATATGCTCCAGAGAATCAAGGCTGGCACTGCAAGAATAGCCTTACATAAAGAATTCAATATTACAAATTCCTATACATTAGAAGCCTCTTTCTTTGGCTCTCAGGTTTATATTATTACTATCTGACATCTTAAAATGTTTAGAGAATAGGAAAACACTTCACCATGAACGACCTGATCAACTTTGGTAAGACCTTCTGTCACGGACTAGTCCTTTACTTCTCAAATGTCTTGAGCAAAAAGGCAATTCTCAAAGAGTCTCAAAAGGAACAAGAATCTAAGAGTCAAGCCCTTAGGACAAACTTCTTGGAAGAGCTTTATGCTTCAAATGAAAACGTCATAGATATTGAGGACTCAGGATCAGACAGCCAGGCCTCTGAGGACAATATGCCCATTAGCCTGTTAAAAGGTCTACTTCCAGAAAAGAAAGAAAAACCCAAAAAACTAGTCAAAAGAGGCAGTCTTATCCCAGTAGGCAAAAGCCGCTATCTTGAGAAATACAGAGAGAAAATTCAAGAAGAAAGATCACAACATGCTTTGTCAGCAAGTCCAACCCCACACAAGAATATTAGGAGACCACCTCCAAATATACCAAACGAGCAAGTTCCTGGTTCTGAATCTGAAGAAGAAAGATATCATTTCACAAGTAAGTATAGCCATTAGGTTGTCTCATTTATTAGAATTAAAGGTCTCGAAACATAAAGTTCCTGAGACTGACGACGCAGAAAAGTACATGAAACCTACTAGGATATCCCTCTTGCCACATTTTCCCATCCCACGAAAAATCCACATGAGGAAGCCTGGGGAAATGATGCCTCCAATTGATCAGCAAGTCCTGCATAGAAGACACACTCAAAGCTTGAAAAAAGGAAGGCTTTATGTAACAAGGGAAAGCCCTATCAAATTAGGTGGGGTTGGCCCAATGAGAGATAAAGACAAAGAAAAAGAAAAAGAGAAGGACCAGAGTCAGGTCCTGAATCAAAGTACAATTATTAGCCAAATAAGCACTCCTGCTACCACCATTATCAATAATAATTATCATAATCATAATGAAAGTAGTTTCAGCGCTTTCCCCACTTTCAACAGAGAAAATAAGCAGAGTCCAGTAAAGCGCATGACAGCAATGGAAAACTTCCCCAAATTCAGAAAACCTGAATGTGAGATAACTCCACAGCCTTCCAGGTCTCGACTAAGACCTTATATTGAACCAGAAAAGAACTGCAGCTTTTCTAGGGATCATACTCCAACTCCCTCAATTCCTGATCTTAAACCTGATACAAAGATAGAATTACTAAGAACACAGGATCTGCTCAAGAGAAATCAAGAACAGATACAAAATAAACCCATCGAAAATTCGATTCTTATGCCTCCTATTAAGACCCCTATGACAGAGAAGATAATAGATAGAAAAAAATATACAACTAAGCCCTCAGTAATAGCAATTCTAGACAAGAAGAAAAAATGTAAATATTTCTGAAACTATTACTAATGTCCTAGTTGATCTAACTTTACGAGAAGAGGAGGCCAGAATGATGGCAGTTCTGGAGAAATTCCTCAAGGTCAAGGTGGGAGAGGACAAGAAAATCTTCCAGGAGCCACAAGATATTAGTCATGCCAGTGAGACCACATATATGAGTCTTTTAGAGAGAGATACGAGGAAAAAGATCCATGTTGATGCAGCTTTCCAAGACTCACAATTTATTGTTGCCCAGCCAATATCTTACCCTATGCAAGGAGCGACAGGCCATAAAAGAAGTAAGTCTATAAACCAGACAGAGAAGATGTACTCCCTCTTGACAAGGAAAATGACCCAGCCGGAAGAGAGGATAATAAAAGACTTGCATGGAGCAAGTAATGGTTCTATTCTGGGCCAGGAGAAGCCTCTTAGCAATGAGAGTGGGGAGAGCCCAACGATCTTGAAGAGTAGCCCAAGGAAGGTGGGCTCGCCTGTGAAGGAGGGTTCTGGGAATACCGTGTTCGTATATAATTTCCAATATCAGCAACATTAAAATTGAATTCTGAAGTGCCAGTCTTATTATGACTGGAAATACATACTGCCTTTTTTACTAGTTTATTTTCTGTGTGTTGTAAATTTATCTTAGGCCTCTTTAGTTTTTGTTATTACTCTATCATGGGACTTGATGTCCCTTATAACAAAAATACTAGCAGGATCTTTGTTCTTTAAGTCAGGATTGCTGGGTAGAGTGAGAAGGGTGGTTTGGTGCTTGAAGAATAGCTCTAAGGAAGAGAAGGATGGAAAGGCGCGTATTTTGAGTGAGTATTTGCGAATTTATTTATGAGAGTTGTGTCATAATTCTTGGCGGACTCCCGCAAAAATTCAAAAAGTGTAATAAAAGCAGACTTACAGCGCGGAATTATAAACAATAAAAATCAAAATACATATCTTTCCAAAACAGTCAAGCAATGTTCCAAGCCAGACTCGAACAAGGTGTCATCCTTAAGAAGATCGTCGAAGCCATGAAAGAACTCGTTACCTCAGTCAACATTGAAGTCTCGGGCTCCGGTCTCTCCATTCAAGCTATGGACTCCTCTCACGTTGCTCTCGTCGCCTTGAATCTCAAGGAAGGCGGGTTCCAAAGTTACAGATGCCTCAAGGATATGACCTTGGGTCTCAACATCCAAAATCTCTCCAAGATCATGAAGTGCGCCGGAAATGACGATATCATTACCTTGAAGTGCGAAGAAGATCCCTCTTCCATCACCTTTTTGTTCGAAAACACCAGTAATAATCCCTCACATCAATCCTTACCTATATAGAGAACGACAAAGTCTCCGAATTCAACTTGAACCTCCTCTCCATCGAAGCTGACCAACTCGGTATCCCCGAAACCGAATATAGCTCCATTGTCACTATGAGTGCTGGAGAATTCACCAGAATCTGCAGAGAAATGTCCCAAATCTCTGAAACAGGTACTTTGACTTTCCTTCACAAGATTACTTTTTAGTCAATATTGAAACCTCTAAGGAATCTATCAAGTTCTCTGTTAGTGGAGAAATCGGTGCTGGTAGCATCACCATCAAGGCCAACGACTCTGAAAAGAAGGAAGAACAAACTATTCTTGAAGTTGACGAGCCCGTCAGTCTTTCTTTCGCCCTTAGATACCTCAACTTGTTCAATAAAGCCTCCAACTTGTCCAACCAAGTCATCCTCTCCATGTCCAATGATACACCCTTGGTCGTTGAATACAGAATAGAAAATCTCGGAAGCTTGAAATTCTATCTTGCTCCCAAGATCACCGACGAAGAAACAGCCTAAGTATATCGACATGATATACATTATTTTTAGTAAAAATATATCATTATCCCCTCTATATATGTATTCTTCCCACTTAACTCCCTCTCCATGGAGCTAATTCAAATCTCTCACATTCATACACTTCAATATACCACAAACGACACATTATCTACACTACAATCAAATATTTATTATCAATTCCCTGCTCCCATCGGCATATCCACTTGAGGAATCACAGGCTCGTCCCTCTCCTCAAATCTATCCAGATCACTGATATAATACAAGGGCTCTGCCTTGAACTGGCTCTTTCTAGTGAACCATTCCATAAACCTTGTTGGCTGGAGTTCTCTAATATCAAAGTAGTTTAGCTTGTATTCAAGCTGATACAGAAGCTCAAATTCATTGTCTCTCTTGATAAAGGGAGGAGCTGTTACTTTTCTTGTATAGATTTTAAGGTACTTGAGGTTGTTTAGTTTATTAAGTTCCTGGAGGATATCTGAAAGGCCAAAGTAACTATGGTTTGTATCAAAGGAGACTATTCGTATATACTTCAGAGAGGCTATTGTGCTTAAAAGCTTGGACACGAGCCTAGCATTACTTGGAGAAAAGATATCATAGCCAGTGTTTCCTGATTCTAAGCTGATTTCTTCTAAGCCAGAGATGGCTGAAAGGCCTTTCAGCATTTCTATGCACGTGTCAAAGGTTGTCTGGAAGTTCAAGTCTCTGCGGAAAACAAAATGGAAAGTCTTCAAATCTTGAAGATTCTTGAAGACTTCCGCCAAGTCTAGAGCAGTTTCGTCTTTTAAATCAAGTGGAACGTCTAACCTTAGGCTATTTAGTCTCCGCAGAGGTTTCAGGATGTCTACTAACTTCTCATAGAAAGCGTTTCTCCCTCTTATTTTGAGGTCTTTGAGGTTTGTGAGCTTCTCAAAGATCTCTGTGTAGTTAATTTGTATGTTTCTTGTGAAGAACATGTCAAGATTTAAGACTCTAAGATCTCTCTGGTTCATAAGCCCTAATAACACAGGGTCTGTTTCTCTGTTGATAAGAGCTGTGAAGAAGAAATTAGTTAGGTGGACTCTTTCTAAGAACCTTTGGACAGGGGTACAGTCGTAAGCGGCACCAATATACGTCACTCCAAGGGATTGTAGTGCATTCGTATTCACGAAATCTTCAATATTCCTGTTCTGAATTTTGGAAAAGTACTTCAAATTTTCAGTTTCCATGATGATACTTCTGAGGTTATTGTTTCCTATTTTAGAGAATATCTCATCAGTAGCTTGGATTTCTCTGACAAAGGGAAGCCAACTGAGATATTTAGCAATAATATCCTCCTGTTCCTCTGAGATCGGATTTATTTCCATCATTTTTAGGGAAAGAACATTAGATGCTTGGGTACTTTTTATTATTAACGTTTTTCTTTCTGGATTTTGTATGTTTGTTAGGTCCATCCTAATATCTCTTAGATTAGGCTTTGAGCTCAACTTTTTCCAAGAGGAAATGCTTGGTCTTTTGGGGAATTCTATAATGCAATGCCGTAGTAGTTTACTATGGGAAATTGTTGGGCAAAGAGTCTCATATAAAGGTTCAGGCACTTGAATAGAGTTCAAAAGTCGAAGGAATCGGGAATCAAAGGCTCCTTTCTTTTTAGGATTTTTAATATTCTTTTCGAATCTCACTTCGGTGCAGTAGGCAAGCTTAGCTCTGTACCATTTTAGGTGGGAAAGTTCATGAACATTGATCCTATTGACTAGAAGCTTCTGGAAGGATCTGAGGGGAGTTGGGGTGTTTGTAGGAGAAGTTGGAATTTTATTTTCAGATTTTCTCTTCTTCATAATTCAAAATAAGATATTAGAACACTTTTTCAAGAAGAAATGTGCTTATATTCCCAGACTCTCACTAGAAAATAAATCTAGTCTCAAAGCCAATTCTTAGGAAGGATATTGTTAAAACATTTCATATTGCACTCTGCTATGTGATGAGCATTTTTGGGAAAGGTTTAGGAAGGATCACTCTTGTTTAATATTTCACAGACTCTGACCTTTCTTAGAATACTTTGGGGCTTAGACAATTAATAAGAAAATTCCAAATTTGGATTTAATTTTATTGAATCACAACTCATGTTTTCTCCCTTCTCCCTTGTATACAAGAAGAAAAATGTATTATCCCAACTTTCATCAGACAAGATTTCAGAAGTGATGTATGAAAGCTAAACACAAAATTCAAAATCGCATCGTTCAGGCAAAATTACGATGTAAGAGATTAAGTTGTCTTTTATGTCCTTTTCATTAACTCCCGATCATGATATTGACTCATTGAGTGAATCATAACGAATGGACATGCTTAATGAGCCATTAGGCTAGTAATACTGAAGGCTGGATTAGTTATTTCATGAAGTTGAGGTCATTGGATATACTTCTAATTGATAAATATAATCAAATATGTGAAAGATTTGAATTTATTGATAATTTTTATTGAATATGGGCAACTGAGGTCTCTGGTTTTCTTTGGCACAGATCTGACGAGGTCAGGGAGACTTGTAATGTTCTTTAAATAAGATTTTGTAATTCGAGGTTGAACAAAGAGAGTGAGTTAAATCCCTCCAATTTACTGCTAGGAGGATTAGGAGACAAATTCTATGGTTAGTATATGAAAGCTTGACTCAAAGGATGTAGAAAGAAGCTGTGTTAGCTGATGGATCTTGTTCACGAATTAAATTCCTTATAATTTGAGCTATTTAAACAATCTCGACTCACATATATTATAATCATATCTCAAAATAAATACAAATGCTGCAAACTAAAGGTCATACAACAGTCGTTGTCCAGCAAAATCCCACAGGACAAGCTTCCCTTGAACAGGAGTCTCAGAAGGCTGCGTTCTTACAACAACTGCAGATGCAGTTTCAAATGCCTAACCCTAGACCGAATCCTCTTTGCATTATAATCACTCATGCAGTTGTTGTTGTATTTGCGTTATATCTAGCTAAGAGTCTTCATGGCTCTGAGCTCTATCCTGCCCTTGAAGAACTCCACAACAAGCAGAGGACCCCTTTCTCTGATTTATTAGATCAACAAACTGATTGCTTAACCTTCTTTGATTGTCTATATTATGTAGTCCACTGGTCAGTTGGACTTGCTATTTGGGGCGTACTATCTTGTGTTCTTCTCTATTTGAGAGGCCCAGGAGTTATTTGGGGCTTGCTCCAAGTCATTTTTCTGTGTGCCAACCTTCTGAATGCATATGGCAGTAATAACAGATGTGCACCAATCTATATTCAGGTTGCTGAAGTTTATCCTGTTCAATTACCTCCTCCACCTGCAGTTTATTACTATGTGTTGAGTGCATGTTCTATGGTTATGCTCATTGCTGGGAAGGTGTATAGTAATGCCCAGAAAGCACTCAAAGACGAGATCACCAGGAAAACTCTCCAAGCCACTTTATTAACAATGAAGTGAATGTGTTTACTTATGAATCATCTTTATATGAATAAAAGAAAGAATCATTTTATCATTTAAAGAACTACTTTCAAACGATTTCTTTACATGACTACTAAGCCTTAGGCTTGACAAGAACTTTTACCGTAACCAAAGAAAATCTCATTGTGGAAAATGCAGGTGGATCTTATATCAACAAAACCTGGTCATTTTTTGTTCAGAAATTTCTCAAACTGTGGGTTTTAATCAGTTTTTATCAAGAATTGTGTTCCTGTTTAATAAGGAATGGAAGATACCCATATTCAGCTAATTCAGCTAAAGGTGAAGTCCAATTAAAAAGTAGTAGTAAATTAAAGATCGAAATTAATTTATAAAATTAATGGGGTTAAGTAAGTAGGCCTAAACCTATCTCTTGGATAGGTCAGAACCTATCAATTCGTTTTGACCTCAAGGAGGTTTCACTAATGCCCTAAAGGTGTTTTGTCTGTTTTTGATCGAAACCCATTCATCATATCTTTAATGTGCATAATACCTTGTGATCCCGTATGTATTAACAAGGCAGATATAAAAAAGCATATTGACTTGTTAAGTTTATATCTTGAGGACTGATTTCAACAATTTTCCCCAATTATTTATCTTCTTAGAGCAAATGTTATTGTTTTTTCCTAATTGCGAGAGAATTGCTCGTACAAGTAACATATCCTTTATATTTTATCTCGGAACAAGGAGTAATCTTTATTCTATTTATTTAGAGGATATAGTTATAGATGAATAAATATTTACTCAAAAATTCAGATCGTAGTACTTCAACTTGATTAACACCAAAAAGACAGGAAATTGTCTCAGTTTGTAACACAAACAAGATTTCTATTCGAGTACTACAGTACTCTTGATTTCCTCATGAAGCGTTTTTCAGTTGGCTTCCAAATAATCATTTAAATCTAGAATCCTTGTCTCAATGATTTCTCTAGGCTCACATGCACCTCTGCAGAGAGAAAGGGAACAAGACTAATCCTTATGGAGATAACTACTGTTTGCTCCACTATAGAACGAAATGATTATCATACATTATCAGGTTTTTTTGTATTTGTACGATCTACACTTGTGATTGTCAGAGGACTGTCTTGTATTACTGATAAGCCAGTAACAATCAAACAAGGAAATTGTGTTCTTCAACCATTTTTGTTAGCAACAGAATAACAATGAATATTTTTCTTGTGAGAATCATTGGGATCACTTTTGTTCCTAGTATCAGTAGACATAGTAGTCATGTAACAATTATTTGCTTTCATAGGTGTCACATGAATTCTTATTTTTCTAAGATATTGACCATCGTTAATTTAGTTCAAAGATTCTAGATTTTATGAAGGATAGCAACAAAAACAGAGAGCCAAGCCTTTGATTTGGTGTCAGATGATCATCTAAAATTCCTATCAGTTATTTTTATTCTTGAAAGGAATAAGCTCATTGCTTAACAGAGAAATTTTGAAACCCAAATTAATCAATTCTTTGTTTGAGATATCAATGGTATAAAGATCGAGAACTCAGGGCAGATTACAGCTGATTTCTTACCCTTGAGGCTATAATCCTCTAAAGGAAGAGAGTATCAAGCGAAAATAGTCAATATTCTTTGGCAAAAATAAAAAAATCCATATATAAAGCTGATTCTGTTACCACATACTTCCTGTGAATCAGGAAAAACAAAGAAAAAAAAAGGCTGTCAGAGATTCACCATTGTAGGTTTCATACTTTAAGATGGAAAAAAATGATGACCTAAATATCTCAAATACCACTTCTAAGAACAGCCTAAGATACCCTTCATCGTTACCCTAAGAGAAAGGAGCAGCTTGAAAGGCGAAAGGAGAGCAGCATGGAATTGAGAAATTGATAACCTAATTGATCTTACATTTGAGGCGTGAATTTATTCAAATGATTAAATAATCAAATCCAAAATAAAATAAAAGTGATGCACGCTCAAAGTGATTCAAAAGACCATCTCCTATATGTTCAAGGTGAGTATGAGATTCCTGAGAATTCACAAAATCAGAAGAAACAAGCTAATTCTAAGAAAGCAGCCCTTTTACAATCAATTCAAATGCAAATGCCAGCCCCAAAACCTAATGCTACCTTAGCTGGTATTATTCATGGCTTGGTCATACTGTCAGGCGCATTTATGTCATTGTACATATATAAATCTGATGCTTATCCTATTCTTCAGCTTGTTAACGAGCACAAGAGCAATCCTTTGGATAGTTTTTTAGGCACAGATACTGGCTGCTTGGCTTTCCTGAATGATATATATATGGTGGTTCCCATTGCAGCTATATTTGCTGGCTGGGCACTAATATCCTTTCTCATTGTTGCTACATGCGGTACTGGAGGTTGTTGGGCCCTTTTCCAGACCTTGGTTCTGGGTTTCAATGCTATAGTTACATATAATGATAAGACTAACCCCTGTGCAAGTGATTACCGACTTCTCTCACAATATGTGAATTTGCCTCCCCCAGGATATGTGTATTATTTTGCTATGTGTGTCGGATCTGTACTTATGATTATCGCTGGAGTGTTGTATAATAGAGCTCAGAAGGCATTAATTCAACAAGAAAACCAGAAGAGAAGTCTCCTTCAAGCTTCATTGTTGGCATCATTTTAAGAATATTTTCTTTAAATATTTTTTATTGAGTATGTCTGTATGAGACCTTTTATTTAATGTAAGAGGTCTCCTTTCAATTCTCTTTATAAACCTAAATCTAAAGGTATCCAAATGCATTTTACATGAATGGAATTTATATTAAAGTATGTTGTGTGTATGTGAAAACAATTGGACTTGTGTCGACAATCAAATTCAGCATGTTTTCCTACTGACTATCAATGAGAGAAATTGGTTTACGGTTTAATTAGGGTTATAATACAGTTGAATATAACTATCCAAAACCAGAAATGCAGTCCAATGTTAATTTCTTGAAGATCATACAAGATTGAAAAAGATAAGTCTGTATATTTTTTTCTTTATTACAAGACTTCTATACTATATTCTTGGTTTCTTCTGCTGAGAGTTTAATGAAAGATGAATGGAATATTATATTGAGCTCGCATGAGGTGCTTAGAACATCTTAACAAAACATAGCAAACAGTGGGATCTGATCTAATACTTCGAGATATAATGATATCAGAGAGTTCGAGGAACGTTATTCCTTTTCTTTTTTAATAAAAGAGCTTCCTAAAAATGATTTTTTCATGTAAAGAAGCTAGGTTAAGCTAGGATGATCTGATAAAATATTCAATTAACTTAAATGTCTTAAAGAACAATTCTAGTGCAAAAGTCTTGACAAGGGCTTGAACTCTGATGTATGAGAGCGCTAAGAAGCTTGAGTTCAGACACAAATTTGAAGCAACTTTTATTCATCTCTTATAGTTTTTATCGCATAAGAATTTTTATTTTGATATGTAAATTGAGAACTCTTCTCAAGGGTACTTAAACTGTAGGAATATAAAAAGTTGTAGCGAGATTAGATTTTTATCTTCAATTTCCTGTTCAGAGAGGATTTCTGTATATTTCTGTCTTTTAAATAAGAGAAGATGGATGCTAGAGTACTTTTTAAGTGTTAATTTAGATAATAAAAGTTCCAGATGCTAAGTCTTTAAGAACAAATGTCAGAACCTCAATGAACGCATAATTGGTCTCTTTGTTAGCTTAAGATTTATTTGGAAGTATTTAAAAAAGAAATTGTTGGCTAAGGATTGCGACAACATGCTCAAGTACATGAACTGAGGGAAAAGTTGGTGGAATCTGGAAGGAAATAATTACTCCTTATGAACCTGATATAATCAATTTCGTTCTCAAATTCAAAAATTATTAATATATTATTGTATATATCACATGTCCATGGCTTCGATTTATAATTCGGAAAGATATATAAAGATAATATCAATATCCCTGCATTTATTATGCCTTGGATTTTCAGGATCTGACAGTTGGAACGGACAAGTATGGTCAACTTTGTTCAGACTTGGTTGAGATGATCATAGGGCATCCCGATTTTTTCTTTTGAAGGATTTACCTAGAGATAGAAAAAAGGACTCACATTAAGTAGGAAAATTTGAGTACAAATTTAAAACAATTTAATCAATCTTTAGTCTTCATTCAAATATCTTATATTATAAAATTCTAAATAAACTCGAATAAAATGAATCAGGCTCAAAGTCAAACCCCAAACTCTGACCAGCCGCCCAGTCAAGTGATCCAAGCTCAATTTGAGATCTCAGGACCTCCAAAGACTGATAATCATCAACTTCAACTTCAGCAGCAACAAGCCAACTATCAGAAGGCTTTGATGTTACCACAAGTAAATCATGTGCAGATGCCTATGCCAATGTCACCATCAACGTCAACTGATTCAGCTCTTAAGCCTTACACCATCTGTGTCTATGTTGTTCACATATTGGCTATGCTTGCTTCAGGAATTATTTCTTACAATATCTATAACTCAGAGGTTTATCCTCTTCTGGATAGTCACGACTCAATCTTCTACGATTATTTTAAGGATAATCAAGACTGTCTGAACTTCTTGGATGCACTTTACTATTTAGCTCCCATATCAAAAGTAATTGCTGTGTGGTCCCTAATCTCTCTCCTGGCTATCCTTTCAAATGGTGTTGGGGGTTGCTGGTGTTTCTTCCACATTGGTTTTCTGATTTTCAACCTTGTCCAGGCATCTGAGGGTAGCAACAGCACTTGTAAACAACTTTACTTTGAAGTGACAGCTTTGGATCGTGAACCTCCTTACCCAGCAGATTATTACTTTATTTTGTGTGCAGGGTCTGTACTCATGTTTGTGTCAGGAGCAGCTTATAATTACTTTAAAAAAAAATATGGCCCAACACTGCCCCAGACAAATCAAACACCTCAACCACAAGGAAATTCTCAAAATCCTAGCCAGCAAGCCAAGTTGATGGTTCAACCATACATCGGCTTATATCCAGTTCCAACACAGACCACCTGGAATTTTCAACAACAGAATTATCCCCAGACACCCATACGTTACAGGGAATGTTGTGTCAAGCCGGAACATTGTTGTGCAGGTGTCCTCCATTTCATAGTAATTGCGATAACAGCTTCTATTGCTTACGAACTGCATAACTCCGATACTTATTTTATTCTGAACCTGATTTACAATCACCAGAAGACAAAAGTGGATGAATTCCTAGCACAATATGTGAGTTGCTATACTTATTTGGAGGATATTTATTTGATTGTACCAATTTCGGTGTGTTATATTATTTGGATGATTGGATCTTTTATTATTGTCGTCAAAGAATGTATTGGATGGCTTTGGGGCTTGTGCCAAGTTGGCTTTTTAATTCTATCTGCTTTCTATCACTATGAAATGCAGGACAGTTCCTGTCCAGACAATCTTCACAAAGTTCAGCTGGATTTTTTTATTAGCCCAATACTAGGAAATTATTATTATCTTATGCTGTGGGAAACAGGCATAATGACCGTAGCGGGCTTAATGTGGCGTGCTTGTGCAGTAGCTGAGGCTGAGGGAAAAAAGATAGCAGAAGAAAGGAGAAAACTCCAAGCTGGATTATTATCAGTAAATCAATAATTCATGCAATCTTTTGATCGATCTTTCGTAAGTATTTTAGTGTCAAATGGCCTCGAAACCTGATTACAAAGCTTTACTGATTAATACTAATGATTTTCTTCATTGGGAGATCCTTACTGGGCATATTGTTTTATAGAAGAATTTAAAATGAAAAATAATGAAAATAAGGTAATTGTTAATAGTTATTTTTATTTGGAACCTCATTTTTTAGATATAAACTCTCTGCCTTCATTGTCTGGATCTTAAGTGACTCTAATTTTTATAGCATGACTCCTCTCTTTTGAAGATGGTTATAATAAAAAAAAATTCAAAGGATGTTAAGAAGTTTTAATTTTTTATTGAAATCTCATTTAAATGGATCGGTACAAGAAATATTAAGAGAAGTTAAGATTTACTCTAATATTGGTGAGGAATTTAAGCTTTTTCTTTATGCACAATATATTAAAATAAGGGGCTTTAGGATTCTTTATACCAGCTCAATATTAGTACTTGTTTACAATGAGATTCTCTTCTCATTATTCGATAAATGAGGTTTGATCCGGCAGCAGGTTTTCATCATTTTATCATAGAAAATAAAAAAGTCTAAAGTGTTATACAAGATCTGAGATATTTGAACTGAGGGAACGGCCTAAGAATTTGGAAATAAAACCCTCTTTTCTCAACTGAATTTCATTTACAACTTAATCTCAGTGCAATAGCAAACTTAGCTCTTACCCTTTGATAAGCAGAAGATTCGGGATGCTTATTCAGGTGATAGGGAGGTTTGGTAAGGGATTCTATGCATTGAAGACAAAGATGAAATTTTTTTTTAATTTTTTTTCTCTCTCTCCCTTTTTCTATCAAAATAAGGTATAAACTTTTTCTCGCTCTCTTGACTAATATACAGTATCAATTCTGACTCAGAAATGAGAGAATTAATTATGGAATAATTATGCCTTAAAAGAATTCCCCAAAATACAGTTATGTGTATATATTTTTTTCCCTCATGATAAAGTATAGAACCCTCAATTTATTATTAAATTTATTGACTTAAGGCAACAATACAGTTTGTTATTTATGCTTCCATATCAGTAAGCAATTAGGTGATATCTCAAGCATGCATGTATGCATCAGAACTTCATATTCGGCAATCAAAAGTGGGAATTAGTCAAATTTCTTCAAGGCCTGGTTGAGATGTTCGGCAGGTATCCTGAGTTTTTTCTTTTGAAGGATTTACCTCGAAATAGAAAAAGGACTCACATTAAGTAGGAAAATTTGAGTACAAATTTATAAACAATTTAATCAATCTTTAGTCTTCATTCAAATTCTTATATTATAAAATTCAAATAAACTCGAATAAAATGAATCAGTCTCAGACTCAAACATCAGAATTTGACCAACCGCCCAGCCAAGTGATTAGAGCCCAATTTGAGATCTCAGTTCCTCCAAAGATTGATAATCATCAACTTCAACTTCAGCAGCAGGATCCTCACTTACACAAAGCTTTGCTATTCCAAAAAATGAATATGCAGATACACATGGATAAAACTAGGTCTCAAACTAGACCTCCCATTATCTGTGCCAGTATTACCCATGTCTTGATCATATATTTAGTCGCACATGCAGTTGATGTGTTGTATACTTCAGATGCTTACCCCATTTTCGAGCTGGTTCATGATCACAAGCAAACTAACCTAGACGATATATTGAAAACTCACAAGGACTGTTTTCAATTGTTCGATTACTATTACAATTTGGTCACTGTGGGAATTGCACTTGTTATTTGGGGCATAATCTCTCTCATTGTTGTTATACTTGGCCGTGCATATGTGGTTTGGATTTCAATCCAATCTTGTTTAATGATCTGTATGGCTGTCATTGGATATATGAGTGGAAGGGTCTGCAAGGACAAAACTATATTTTACAACCTGATTTCCTTACCTGCTCCACCCATTCTTTATTATTTTTCATTTTGTGTGGGAGGTTTCTTCATGTTAGTGGTAGGGAGATGGGTTAATCACGTTAGGGAATCAATCAAAAAAGAACTTGAAAAGAAACAACTTCAATCGAATCAAATGATCCAGCAGCAAGGATTAACTACACCGTTTCTCCAGATACCAAATTTAACGGCTCAGTCAGCGTCTGGTGTACAGGAAACTCAAAATTATGATATTAAACAGGTAGCGGACCTTCAGAAAGCTGAGCTTTTACAACACATTCAGCAGCCAATCCCAAAGCCTCAATCCATTTGTTCCAATCTTGTGCATATACCAGTCATGATTTACGCTTTAATTAATTGCTACATCGCTCTCTCCTCTCAGTACAATACAACTATCGCGAAAATTTACAACAATAAGCTTACAGATGTGGATTTTTACTTAACGAATCATCCAATCTGTTATGATCTCATCGGTTATTTGTATTGGTTCCCTATATTTTCATGTATATTTTTACTCTGGACCATTGTCTCTCTTTTACTTGTTGCCAAAGATTTTTCAGTAATTGTCTGGGGTGCCATTCAAGGAGGCTTTTTCTTTCTAACTGGCGTGCTTGGATATTTGAGTAGCAACAGCTCATGTAATATCAAAGATATTTGGATTGAAGACAGTTTTAAACCCGATAATCCATCCTCACTCTATTATTCTATGTGCTTTGCAACAGTTGTAATGATAATAGCAGGCCTAACTTATGTTGCTCAAAAATCAAATTTTATCAAGGAAGAAGATGAAAGGAAAAACCTTGAAGCTCTACTATTAGCAGTAGAATGATATTTCTTATCTTTTATACGATATTTCATAAGAATAGTATGAAAAAGACAAGTAACAATCCATTCAAATACTAATTATAACTTACTCTCAAACAGTCATTTTTTCCCCTCTAGCAACCCTTTTGATAGCATCTATCTCACAGAACACAATAGCTTAAATTGAGAAAATGTTTTCACTAACATAGAAATTTGAATATAAAAAACTTTGTTGAATAAGATAATGTAATAGATAACTTTACTTTTGAATTACACTTTATCTCTAATATCTCATCTTCCAATCAATAAATTCTAAGATGAAAAGAGATAATCATCTAACCTTCCGAAGATCTGAGATTCTTCTGTTAAAACAATTTTTTATCAAAGAACAACATCTCCAAGGAATTTTGACACAATTTACTTTATATTACAAAGCAAAGGCTTCACCTAACATCTGCAAGAAATTCCTAATTGAGAGAATTTTGCCAGGACTGTTTTAAGTTTCAATCAATTTACAAGATACAATAAAAATCTGAATTCAAGTAATAAGCTACATCCAAACATAATAACAATTACAAATCGAAAACTCAGGGTTAGACACATCTTTACTCCTTCACAACACTGACCTTTCATTATGATATTGGCTTCCAAACCTGATATTTGTTACAAAATCAATAAATTCCTTTATATTTTGTGGTATGTTATTGTTCAAGAGAGTTGCCCTCAAATTAGCAAGAATTAGTTTGTCCAGTTTCAACTCGAGAAGAAAGCTTAGAATTCGCTTGAATCACTTGGCAGCAATCCCTTTCCCCCATGGAAAATGTGATGAAAATTGCTCTTTATGAACTGAATCAATTGATCAAGTCTTATGAGATAATCAATAGAAGAATAAATTTGAATCGATCGATGAGCAAACAATTTCCAGTCCACCTCACAAGATCTCGAGTAGCAACTTTCGGCAATCCTAGGGAGCTTGAAATACCAGTACCAAAACAGAATGTGTACAAAAAGCCTTCTAATACACACTTCGAAATCCAAGAGGCTCTCCTCAAGGAGCCAATCAAAAAGGAGCATTCTTCATTTTCTTTTTGTTTATTCATGGCTTATGCCCTTTTCCTCCTAATCTCCATTATCATATGTTGCCTAATATTGACCTCAGGGACTTTTGGCTCCTTGGTTGAGATTTTTCTCAGGGATTTTGAAGCCATCAATATGCTTCAAAATACCAGGATAAGCTGCTATTATCTCTTGACATCTGTCCTTGAATGTCTGGTGCTGGCTATAGTGGGGATGATTTGGGCACTAATTGTCCTTATTCTGACATTAAAAGGTCGAAGTTTTTTCTGTTTCATGGTAGTACAAAGTATAATCCTTATTGCGACGGAAATTTCGGGTTTCTTGAGCGTTCAGGGATCATGCCCAAGTGTTGCTGTCAAAACAATGCAGCAAGCAAACCCTAATTTCACACTACCTCAGCCTGCTACATTTTATCTGGGTTTGCTCTTTGTATTGAATTTAGTGAGCTTAATCACCTATGGATGTTGGATCTATGGGAAGATCAAGCATAAGGAACAGACAAAGAAAACAACAACATCATAGCCTTAAGGAGACTCTGTAATCCTTGTCATATGTAGTCGTTCTTTGTATTTTTTTGAATCATTTCATATTTGAATAAGTACTTACTCTCGACAATAAGCAATGTAATCTCTCTCTTTAGATAGTTTCATTGAGAGTATCTCTCAAAGAATAGAGAGAAAACACAATGATATAGCAAGTATTTCTTGAGGGTTCCCTTGTCCTGGCATTTTCTGATCAATTGCCCCATTAAAGAATAAAACTAAATAAAAAAATTATGTGTATTAAATGATCTCTGGCATGCTGATGGAGGGAAGGACAATTCTTCGGCTAAGTTTTGTTTTTAAGTCACTTTCTATAAGTGACAGATAGATAGAAGCTGCTAGAGTAATCATACAATTTCCTGATGGGTTATATAGTTAATATTCTCTTTGAAAAACATGCTTTGATTTAGGACTCTAGAATTCATTGGGTGAGAGAGTCTCTGGATGGATATGCTTATATCCTATTGGCTTTATTCTTTCCTAGAGTCTGATAAAGTGGAGAGGGTTCTGTGTGATTTTGGGACTGTGTTTTCATAATTTATTTCTTCATAAGTGAAAATATGGGTATAATGGGTTTTCCAATTAGATCTGTACTCTATGTTGTTCTTCTTACCTAATGAAAAAGGAGAGCTATGAAAATACTGTACATTTCTATAATTTAGCAAAAGCGAACTTCTTGTGATTTTAAATAAACAAATTAATTAAGAAGTCTTAAATTCATTTTTAGTTTGATTGAACTTAGATGGAACAGAATTTGCTCTACCTATAACTGAGAAAGAAAGAAGACTAACATTCTAACTGAGAGATCCCAAGGCTTCATCTTTTCAGTCATAACATATAAAGCCATTTTTAAGACTTTCATTGAGTTATTGTAAAGCATATGAGCTATCTTTCTAGAAGATTTAGAGAAGTAAAGAGTCAAGAATCATCCATGATACAGTCAATTTAATCATTGATTATTTGATTCTTAAATAACACACATATTTCAATAATAAAATAAAATAAAATGAACCAAACTCAAAATCACACTGAAGTCAATGTTCAATCTCCCAATCCAACTGGGATGGCTCAGTTTGAGATCTATGTTCCTCAAAGGCTGGGATATCCACAAATGCAGCCTCAGATGTACCCACAGATCAATCTTCAGCAAGCTATACTTCATGAACAATTGCAAACTCGACCTCAACAAGCTGATCCCACTCTCTGTGTCGTTGTTCATATCTTAGTGGCATTAGCACCTGCATATTTTGTTTACACAATGTATGAATCAGACGTTTTTTCAATGTTACATAAGTATGTTTTTGATAAAAATCCATTGTTGGATGCTTTGGACGAAGCTGACCACAGTTGCTGGAGATTCTTTTATAGTTATTACCTCGTGATTCTCTTCGCGGCTGGATTTTCAGTTTGGACTCTTCTCTCCCTTGTTTGGTTCTATACTGATTGTGAGAGAGATTTGTGTTGTTGGACATTCATACATACTGCTATTATATTCGGTCTTGTTGTGATGGGAGGGAACACCAAAACATCAGCTTGCTCTGCTGGGTACGCTCTGATGAGATTATTTGTTTCTGCACCTCGTGAGCCACGATACGTGTTTTGGGGTTTGTGTGTAGGAAATATATTGCTAATAATTACAGGGAAAATGTATGTAAGCCGTAAGCTCCAAGCACTCCGCAGAGAACAGGAGAGGAAAAAGCTCGAGGCAATGTTGCTAGTAAAGTGAGCATATATGTATTTCATGGTGTAATGCATAGAGTAAATCCACTTATCCTTTATCTGTAGAAGTACACCATCACTCAAAGGAGCTATCTTAAAGAGATATTCTCAATTCTTTAATATTATGATATCTGATTTTTACTATAAGGAAAAACTTTGATGTGTCCTGATATCAAAATGTTATAAAGAGACCTATTTTTCTCCGAATTCTTTGTGGGTGTTATTTTTCAAAGCTTAAAAATATCAAAGGATAAAGTAAAAATAGTAGGTAAAGTAGAGTTACCTTTGATTTTGAGTCAAAGAGAAGGTCCAAAGGGAGTCGGCAAGAGTTCTGATCGAATTGAGTATGATTGGAGTTTGCATAAAGGATATTGGTTCAATATGATAAAGGATAATTAAAGTTCTAAAACCATATGATTCATTCAAAAGAGTAAAGGTCTATCTTATTTCTAGATTGGAAACACTTCCATTGAGTTGTTAAGCTTATCAATACTCAATGTTGTGGAGGATGGAGGACAAAAAGCTAATTTGGAAGGCAAATTGGAAGCCAAAACAGATTATGCATTTCCTTGATGTTTATTGGTCTTTCGACCAAAACTCAAAGTGTAAATACTAGAAGTGTCTTCTCTCTCCTTTCATCAAGCCCTTTTGTAGCTTAAAAAGCCGTTGAAAAGGGCTTTTCTATGCCAAAAAGATAAATATTGATAAGATTAAATATTGGATCATTTTGGTCAATTAAAGAACAATCTTTATCTTATGATCTCACAAAGACTCATATTTAACTTTGGGAGTCTTGCAGAGTGTCCAACTTTACTTGCTAAGAACTTGCCAAAGCAGAGAGGGCTCTAGATTATTTTTAAATTTTGTTTTTAAAACTTGTTTTTCATCATAATTCAAAATATGGGTATAATAGGTTTTCCATTTGGAACTGTGCTCTCGATTCTCTTTCTTACCAAAGACAAAGAGAGAACTTTTAAAATATTATTGTTTTCTATAATTTTTGTCAGAAGTGAAATTCTTGTGATATTTAAATAATCGAATTAATTAAGAAGACTCAAATTCATTTTTGTTTGATTGAACTTAGCTACATTAGAACATTCTAACTACAGCTGGGAAAGTAATCAAAGGATCATTCTAAAAAATGTACCAAAGCTGAATATTTTTCGTTATAACATCTAAAGCCATTTATCAGACTTTCAATGAGTGATATGTGAAGCAGCTAACTTCTCTTTCTAAATGAATAAAGAAGAACTGAGCTAAGAATTATCTGTGATGCAAAAAATTTAAATCATTATTATTTGATTCTTAAATCACACACATATATTTCAGTAATAAAATCGAAATAAAACAAAATGAACCAAACTCAAAATCACACTGAAGTCAATGTTCAATCTCCCAATCCATCTGG
>Ga0065720_1019754_pt1 | contig 20478 bp, 21 predicted proteins | sample Thericmetagenome_FD_59107 | JGI IMG/M metagenome (GOLD analysis project Ga0065720, IMG submission 59107) | Thermophilic microbial communities from the Joint Bioenergy Institute, California, USA of rice/straw/compost enrichment - eDNA_2 v2... | ecosystem: Engineered > Solid waste > Grass >...
TGTATTATGTTTTTATCCATCTTGCTGGTTATAAGTGGAATATATAACATAGTCACAAATCTAATAGCAAAGGACTGTGCCAGTAAATCCGAAAGGGACACAATTCAATATTGCTACAGAGATTATGTGACAATATTTACAATTGCAAATAAACGAGAACACAAAGATCAATTAGCAGTTCAGCTCGTTCTCAATTTTATCTCAATGTGCGCACTTATGGGATTCTTCCACTTCATGAGACATCATATTAAGAATAAAATGTCAGAATTTCCAGAAGCTTCAGTCACTCCAACTGAGTACACCCTTAAAGTCTACGGCCTGCCAAAGGAATTTAAGGATGAGGAGCTTCTCCAATGGATAGAAAGCTTTGCAACCAAGGACCAGCCTATAAAGGTCAAGAAAATATGTCGAACCTTCAATATATCCCAGTATCTTATGGTCATCAAAAAACGAGAAAAGGCAGCTAGAAACTTAGAGAAGGCAACTGGTAAGAAAAAGGAGGTCTTGGATCGGAGGTTGCAAACCCTAAGTGTTGCTATTGAGGAAATCCAAAGGAGTAAAAGAAAGATTGGACATGGACCTGTTGCGTTTGTGACTTTCCAGACTCCTAAACGTAAATTATGTGGACTGTAGTTTGATTTCTTAGAGGCCCATTATGTGTTTGAGAAGTTCACTCCCTCGACACCCTTAATCAAACTCCTTTATTATTTACCTTGTTTTGGAAAAGCATATAAATTCCAAGGGAAGAGAGTTAAATTTGTGAAAGCCCCAGAGCCCACTCAGATTATTTGGGAAAATGTTGGTGTTGACTTTAAAGATAAGATTAAGGTCAAGATGATCTCCCTATTTGCTACCATTATTCTTTTGGGAGGAGGATTTGGTTTGATTGTATTCCTATATTGGGCTCAGGTAATAAACATATCAAATATTCTTCCTAATTGTCATAGATCAAAGTACTTTATAAATATGGAGATGCATCCGTTCTTGCCCAGGTCCTCTCAGGAGCTTCTTCTTTGCTGATTGTTGTGGTTAACTTGGTGCTTCAAGAATCTATGAGAGTTGTCTCTAATTTTGAAAAGAATTCAAGTTACGATAAATACTTAGTCAAGGAAAGCAAAAGAATAGCTGCAGTAACCGTTGTCTTTCTTACAGATAACTTCTAGGCTCAAGTTCTTAATACAGCCTTTATTACTCTACTGACTAAGCTAGTCTTAACAGCTTCTCACAATTTGACTACAAATGGAGTCCTCAACAACATTAAGGAGATAGTTGCCAAGAGGATGAATAATACAGATTATTTGGAAATGTTAAGAAAAACCCTTGAAAAATATTTAAATTCCATTAACTTTTATGGTGGAGGTGGTCTCATTATCAATATCCACTACATTTTTATTTCAAATGCTATTGTCATGGCTTTGAATACAATTATCGACCTAGGATACTTCATAAAGCTCTTCGCCAGAAGGAGGGCTTTGAAGCAGGGAGTTAATTGTAAGTTAACACAAAAACAAGCCAATGAGTAAAATGACCTTGTAATTTCTAACTTATAAGGCTTTTCGAAGGACCTATATGGGATACAACCCTAAAATATGCTACAGTTATCAAGACAGTGTTTATGACTTGCTATTATGCTCCTGGAATGCCCTTTGGAATTATTATCTCAATACTTGGCCTGATTGCTACATATTGGATTGATAAGGCAAACTTGTTATTTATCTTTAATCATAGTTTAGTATATGTTCTTGAGAATAGTTCGCCTTCCTAGAAATACTGGACCGAACTTGAACCAGGAAATGACTGATATGCTTGAATGGATGCCATTCTTCTTCGCTGTAGGATTTAGCTGTTTAAAGATTGAGTCATTAGGTTGGAAATATGATGTTTGCAGTCACCTTGAAGAATCGAGATAATCAATCTAGCTTTGATTCTAATTATAGTCTAGTCTGGATTGGTTTCGGTCTTAGTCTTGCACATCTGATTCTTCCTATAAAGAAAATTGTTGACAAGTTACAAGCCAAGAAAGACCCTAAATTCAAAAGAACCAAGAATATTGAGCTAGTACAAGCTGATTTCCTTACTGTAACAGATTTTATTTCTTAGCTAATAAGTAGGATTATGATATTGAAAATCCTGTAACTAGAAAGAAGGCTATTGTCAAATACATGAAAGAGCTTCAGAAAGCGTGAAAGCTAGATGCCAGCCCTGCAACCCTCAGAGTATTGGAGAAAATGGAAAGTGATACAGGAGAAGAGTCCTTAGATTTGAAGGCCCTCGAGATTCAAATTCGTAAGAATGAAAACTTTAGATTTATGGATGCCTTCTCACACTATGAGGCTCAGGAAGTTCTCAAAGGAGTGTAAGTTGTTGTAGGTTCTATTGTTAATAAATATAGGAAAAAGGAAGCAAGGATAGAAAATCTCGGTCTTACATTCAAGAAACATGTATTAATGCCAATAATGTGTAATAATTTTCTAGCACTTGGCAAACAGGTTCACTCAGAAACTTTTGCGGAAAGTCAGACAAAAGAAAGCTATACAGAGCTCATCAGAGTTCGATTCAGATTATCTGAGCAGAGGATTCTCGGGCTCAGGTTATCAAACTGATAATATTCCAGGATTTACTCATAATCTCGATATAAATTCATCAGAAATTAAGAAGTCCTCTGCAGACTCTTTATTCAGACGTCTGATGAAAAAGAGACCGACTACAGAACCAACAGACATCACTCCCGAAGAACCAAGATCTGAGTTAGATAGAGATTCTGTAACAAGACGACCTGAGGAAAGTGGAGGGCAGAGCTCTCAGAAACTTGATGATTTGGACTCTGAAAGAAGGGATCTGTTCTCTAAAGAAATACAACAAGAGAATAAACAAACTATTTTGAGTCTACCAAAATTGTCCTTCGAGGATAGTCAGATAACAGAAACGATTGAGAATGCTTATCAGTATTATAGAGATTACCATGATGAGGACAAGCCCTCATTGAGCAACTCTGAACTTCTAATAAGTCTTGCCGAAGCTCTTGCTCAAGCCGATGCTAAACGAGATGACAATTTTCGTCATTGAGTATATGGGCATGATGGCGTAGGTCTAATTTACCTGCTTTTTTATGAAATGGTGAGTTTTTCAATTTTTAAATGCATGTGAGAGCTGTTTCATTTAAGCACTTACATTTCAATTAAAATAAATTTTCATAATGGAAAACATCGCAGAGTATCCTATTTTCCTTCTACTTTAATCCATTATAAGAGCAGCTAAAGACAACAATTCTGAAAGAGAGGGACTGTCTAGTTTATTTCCTAAAAAGAAGCAGAGCCGTACCTTTTTTCGAATTTCACTGATTATCCCTAGTATATGACCCGTTTGCCTTCCCACCCAATATCGAGCTAGCCCAGAAGCATGGAGTAATAAACTGCCTTTCACTTTTCAATGCTTAGAAAGCATTCAGACTATACAAAGGAGGCTTAGGTGATGAAAAATGTCCTTGTTGTGGACATTCTTTAGTAAGAGGAAGCAAATTTATATCATTCTTTAGGAAGGAGAGCTAATACCCCTCTGTGATGAAGTTCCTACATATACAAAGCAGCTAGGAACAGGATATAGGCTATTTTTCGAATTCACCCAGCATTGCATGACTTTGTTAGCTATGCTCCTATGCATAAGTGGCATCTACAATTTGGTTACAAATGCTATGAGTGAGGACTGTCCAGAGAGCACTAATGATAGCGATTTATTCTGTGTGAGAGACTATGTCTCCACCCTTACAATCGCTAATAAAAGGGATCATCTGTCTCACATCAATATCCAATTAGTTTTAAATTTGGTGGCAACTGTTGTCCTAATTCTGGCTTTCCTCAAGATAAGGCATATATTCAGACGTATATTCTATAAATTTGATGAGAAAAATGTCACTCCTTCAGATTTCACTGTGAAATTAGAAGGCGTTCCACCTGAAACAACTAATGAAGAACTGATTAAATGGATAGAGGGGATGAGCCATCCACTTATGAAGCTTACGGTCGAGAAAGTTTGTAGAACATACAAAATCTCTGAATTTGTGAGGTTACAAAAGAAAAAAGAGAAATTGGAAATAAAGTTAAAGAGTCCTAAATTTATGAACAATTCCGAAAAAATCCAGGCAGAAATTAAAGAAGTCGAAGATAAGTTGAATGAAACTAGAAGTCAGCGACTTGAATATGGTCATGTGGTCTTTATCACCTTCGGAACTGCTAAACGTAAACCAGGTTAATTAATCTCTTAAGTATATAGAGGCCAAGTATGTGATAAATCAGCTCTCTTCTTCAACAATATTCACAAGGCTTATCAACATGATATTTCCCGCGTGGATAACCGGGAAAAAAAAACTAAGCCACGTAATCAAAGTTAGCAGAGCCCCTGAGCCCACTGAAATCGTATGGGAGAATATCGGAGAACCTTTTAGTCATAAATTCTGGATTAGGACTGCAGCTGTAGTTGCTACTTTAGTCCTGATTGGAAGTGGTTTTGGGCTTATTCTCTTAGTACAATGGGGAATAGTAATTCTTAAATAATTAAGACTAAATTCTAGGTTAATGCCTTGAAGAAAGTTGAAGTTGACTCCCCAATTACCAGTGTCTTGTCGTTTGTGTCTTCCATTGTCATTGTCATTATTGATTATTTGCTTTCAAAGCTGTTTGTAGAAATTTCAAAGTAAAAGAATCTCCAATGAGCTGATTAGCTTCTATAGGTGGGAAAAAAACACGACTGTTTCTCGATATGTGACGAAAGTCACTTTAAGGATTTCAATTGTAACTTGGGCAAAGATTTCATAATCTTTAGGCAACCTTGATTAATTCAGCTTTCGTGACTTTGCTAACGAAATTTGTGCTTTGGAAAGAATATGAAGATGTAACAGGAATAGACAGAGACATTGATTATCTCAATTTTTATGGGCCCAGTATAAGAATTTTCTCATTTTTCACTATATAGGTGGCCTACTAAACAACATGTTCTTCGTCTTCCTTTCAAATGCCTTGCTGAGTCCATTGATGAGCTATTTTGATCCCCACTATCTGTACAGATTATGGAAACGATCAAAATTAAAGAAAAATCCTGCTTCTTTGAGGCTAAATCAACAAGAAACTCACGAGTACTTTCTGTAAACATAATTTAAATTGTCAGGCTATTCGAAGGAAGAAAAATAGATTTGACTAATTACTATGCTGCTGTCCTCAAGACCATTTTCCTTATATCTTTCTATGCCCCAGCTATGCCTATTGCAATTATAATCGGCCTAGTGGGCATGTTCATTCAATATTGGACTTGGAAGGTACTCTTTAATGGAGTAATAAATAACTTGTAGTATCTCTTCCTTAGAAAGAACGCAATACCAGCTCCAATAGACAATAAATTAAATATGGCAATGACAGATGTGCTAGACTGGATGGCTTTGATGTTTGCTGTAACCTTGGTCAAGTTCTGAATAACTTTGTAGTTGGGAAACTTATTATTCGCAAGAACTTTAGAAGACAGAACTGGAAGTAGCAGTCTTAATAAAACATCTCATGTTTTGATTTGGATAACTTTGGCAATTAGTATTTTCCATGTATTCTTCCCTATGGAGGCTGTGAGCCGGCTGCTGTTTCCATCAAAAAAATCCGAAAGAGACAACCTGGAATATAGAAAGAATAGGTTTAGTTTTAAAACAGTTTCATTCTTAGAATAAACCTAATATTTGTAGGATTATGATAGAGTGAATCCAGTTACAAGAATAATTGCCCTGAAGTACTGGTTACACAACGCCTTCAAGATTTACTACACTCCAGAAGAAGAGATGAATTTCAACTCTTTGGATCTGTTTGCAAGGGTAGAAGCTGTCGATTTTATCAATATCACGAAGAAGTACAAAATTTTAGTAAGGAATAATCTTTTAGAATGTCTTTTAGTGCACCAGCTCGAGCATTCAAGTATATAATTATTCTCTCTTTTAACATAAATTAGAATCGAAATGCTTCTTGGTAGTTTCCAAAGCGGAAACAGAGCTGTAAGAATTGATATTATATATTTAATCCTTAGGCTATCGCTAGAGCTATGGCTAAGATTATTATTGGAAAAGCTCTTCCTCAGGAGGTATATGATGAATTTGAGCAAATGGCTACACAGGATACTATAAAATTACCTGAGGAAGATGAACAGCTAAATTCTACATCTAAACATGAAGTAGTTCTGGATGTCAAGAATCTTGGAGGAAATAAAATTGTTCCTCTAATGCATGTCTTGCAGCTAGCAAAAGAAGACAAGGATGATAAAAGAAGCAATCCAGGAGCAATTAGTCAAGAAAAATCTGAACTCACTCCCTTAAACAAGCAGGCAGAGTAATGTCTTACTTTTTATATATTTGCTTATGTTCATTGGAATTTTTCGTTCTCCAATTTGTATGTCCCATGTTTTTGAGATTACAACACCCGAAATCAGGTTTCGATTTGATATAAGTAATGGATTATAGGAAATAAAAGTAGAGAGGTGTAAAAGAAATACTTGACAGTTTCGGAGAATTAAAATAAAGCGGTTTAATATTTCTTAACGATAATGCTAATTTTCAAAGAAAGGCCTTTGCAATGAGGCATTTAGAGAAATTGGGTTGGTTCAGATTTCTAATGAATACTGTACTCCATAGGATATGATACGAAAAAACATAATGAAAATTTTAATATACAGAAGGTGATATAGTGTCTAAGATTATATGCATCCCTCTGAAGAGGGTATTAGCAGATTATATAGTCTTGGACAAATTTCTATTAAGTCTATTCTTATTGGTCATATTAGTGAGTGAAATAGGTCCCACTTTACCTTGCAATTTTAGGTCCAACATGATGTGCAAAGTATCGCCCATCTGGAAGATGCCACTTTCCTTTAAGGTCATTTCATCATCAAGTGGTGTATCTAGATAGATAAGGGTATGTCTCTTGAAGCAGACTGGGATTTCTTTGGCAATTCTTTCTTTGATTTCTTTGATGGTCTCGCTTTGCGTGACCAGAAGATTCAAAGACTTGCCTGTGATGGTTTTGACAGTAATTACATAAGGTTTAGAATTCTTTGGAATCGCAGGCACAACACCATAGCAATTCCCAGTTGCGCTATTGACAATATTTCCCATTTTTTCAATCCTTTTAAATTTTTATTACTGAATCAAGGTTAAGCGTTTTTACGCCAGACTGACAAGCGTTTGTATTTTCGGATTCATATCGTTAAATTTTACAGTTAGGCTGACAAGGCAAGCTGATATAGAAGTTTTAGAGTGGGGTTTGAACTAAGAAGTTCAGTACGAAATAATTCTTTGATTTATGGTCTAACGATTTCGCTGATTAATGACTAAATTTGACTCAGTTCTTTGGACTCAGGACGGACTAATATAAATGTTGTTGGCTCGTCGACTGAGATCACAGAAAATTGTCAATGAGCTAATTATCAGTCTTATATTTTCTAACTCAGGGTGAAAAGCATGATTTTCATATGTATTTGTTTGAGTCAAAGAGATAGAACTGGAAGGGGATTATTTTAGGCTGCTTAAGTTCAGAGAAAATTGAGATGAAGTAAGAGATTGCGATAAAGTTCTTGCTCACAGTGGGAACTATGACAATTTAAGCCATAAATCATAATTGGCCAATTATTTTGATATATGGATTCTCGGTCGGGGAATTAAACCAATGCCAAACGACAAATTCGCTGATGGAGCAGAACTCAGAAATTATATCTATTCAAGGTCATTAGCACAGAACTCCAACATGCATATTTGGGCTTCTAGCATATTTTTTTTATAAGTGAATAACACAATATGGCATTAAAATAAATGAGAAAGACTCAAACGAATATCTTCATTTCTCTCATCAAGCCTAAAGGAATTCTTTTCTAGTTTCGTAATTATTTGTTTCGAGGTGCTTGGCACCAAGGAAACCCCCAGATCATAATGATTGAAATTCCGATCATTTTCTTGCTATATCGAGACATTAACTTAGAATTTATCATCCTGAACATGATTGCTATCCATAATGACAGTGAGGTTTTATAATCAAAGCTTTTTGATTAATCAAAACTATGACTAGACCCTAAATTTAGATTTGGCTGAGGTTATTCTTGAAGAAAATATGGCACTGCTGACTTATAACTTTATTTTTAGATTTTAGATCTTCATTAAGCTAAGTCTTACTTAGGAGATATTTTATATTTCAATTTTGTTAGCAAGAAAGATCACACATACACTATTATATGGAATCAAGATATTCATCTATCATGAAAACCAAAAAAGTTAGAACAAAAGAGAGAGATCAAAAGAGCTCAAGTAAGAATATACATTCTCTTTCTAGCCTTGAATAGAATTAGCAGCCGCAAGCTGCTCATCAGTTAAGACATTCTGCACATTATTCACAAGCAACTGGGGTTTATAATTAGCAGGATCGTTGGGGTCATTTGAAACCAACTGTGATAGCTTGGGAGCGTATTTTACTTCTTCTTTTGGAGGAGCTGTCAATTTAACAACTAGTTGCAAAGTAGCGTCTAAAGTAATGTTATTCTCTGCGAGGGAAGTATGATCCTCGAGCTGGATGCCGTTATACAAGAGACGTTGTTGATCAAAGGGAGTGCCTGCTTGGGCGATCCTTTTCTTGATATCACGAACTAATTCTTCTTTGTTTACTCTGAGTTTAAATGGAAGGCCCTCGCGAGGTTTAATAGTTAGATAGAAGCATGGCGACTGATGTACACCACTGGTTGAATTGGAGGAAGAACTGCAGCCCATTTTTTATTTTTGAAGTATTTTATCAGAAATATATAGCCTGATTTAGAAAATTGTTAAAATAGTTGAGGAAAATACAGAAAAATGGAATTTTTAATTTGTTCATCGGGATCATATACTGTAGTTTACCAAATATCTCAATTAACTGAAATTTCTAATTTCATTCTTTGAGAAAGCAATGCACATTTCATAGGCTTGGGCTTTGAGTATGCGAGATTGTCGAATTATTTCTTTCAGTTAATTAAAAGTTGAGTGTTGTGTGGGCTCAGAATTGTTATTATAACCACAATGAAATAAGTTGACAGACCAGAGTCTCTCAAAGATTTTTTTGATTAGATTCTAATTATAAAATCCACGGTATCTCATAATATCAATTGTTGTCTTTTTGAGTAATACAGTTATTTGTGGTCCAACCATGAATCTTATTTCCTTAAAGGAGGGATAAGTTTATCATTCTATTTTCTCAAAGACTTTTCTAAGAGATTTTTTACTTTCGAACAAATTTCTGACTCTTATGAGGAATCAGATAATCTTCGAATAGAAAGAGAGTAAATATATATAGTTATCTGAACTCTCAGGGTTGAACGCTAGATTCTCGAAATGAATAGAAAATGACTATAATAACACATCTAGAAGAGAGCTTAAAATATTTATGAGGAATGGTATAAAATGTATAATGGTGGAGTAGAGAGGCATAAAGAAAACATGGCCTCCAGACTTGTTGGGTTGGGTTAGGATCTAGAAAGTTACAATAAGAGCCCCGGGAAGTTTCATAATTTACATTTGAGAATTCAAATGTTTTAATATGTTAAATCTCTAACTTAAAACCCTTTTTCTTGATTTAATTAGGAATTATTGCTGATGAGAAATTTCAGCGCCTCAAGAAAACCAGAAACCCAAAAGCCCACCTATACAAGCTCCCTTAGAGTACAAATCAATTGGTCACAATTTTGAATTTTTAGGATGCCTCAGTTGGACTTGCCGGCCGTAGAACAAATGAAAATTTAATTAAAATGGACCCTCGAAGCACAGGAAGCCAGCCATATTCCTCTAAAGGATTTGGCATACCCAAAGGACAGGGATTTTCGCAGATAAGCCATAGTCAAGTCAATAGCGGGACTACCAGTGGTTCAAAATTTAATATGGGTCATAGAAATCAGGAGATTGCACCTAAAATAATGACATCAAGTTCCACAAGGCCCATATATTCTGGTACTTCAACCAATCAAAATATTTCAACTGATGGGAGAGTCAGTCGAGGTGGGAGTAGAACCTTAAAGGCACAGCAAGAACTTGATTCACAGAACAGACTCAAGTCCAATGTTCTGACTGGAGGGATCCTGACGAGGGACAAAAACCCCGTTCCACCAAGCCAGTCGAGCTTTACGAATAATTTACGAGTGCTTACTGAGAAGACTAACAATATAAACACAAATTGTGATAATGGTTCAACCCATAATTTGTTATCAGGATCGAATAAGTATTTAGGTTCATTCGTTTATAATCTTATAGAATGCACGACAGAAATGGAGAGTATAACGGGATAGGGTCAGATATAAAGTCTTCACAAATAAGTTCCAACAAATATAATATGAACAATGACACCTTCAAAAGGAATGCAAATGACTTACTTGGGAATAGCAGCATGAATTACCAAAATCCAATCTACACGTACAGTCAAGTCCATAGCACTAGCTCCACAAATCATACCAATTACCATCCATTTCCTGGTAGAAAGCATACAAATGATATTTCCATGACCGAAAGCAGGCTCATCACTAACGAAAGAGATACTCCCAGCAGCTATTACTCTAAAATTAATAGTACTCCTGAGAATAAATATGATCCTTCAAAGTACACATATTCTCGTGAAGAGAAACAATATACTCCAAATGGAGCCACTATCGGCGGAAGGGATTATTCTAGCTACTTAAATTCAATAAGCACATCTCACCCTACTCATACTCCTGAAAGAAATGGATATCTTAATTATGAAAAGAGCACCAATGATACATACTCAAGGACTAGTTCTTTTCAAATTCAAAGATCTGGAACAAACAATTATGACTCTGAGGAAAGGAAAAGTGAAAGGGAAAAGATAACGCAGCATAAAGCTTTTAACTCTCCAGGTAATATTATTAAAGGAATTATTTTAATTGAATAGTCAAGCCTAATAATTCAGAGCCAAGGGGACTTGTGGGACTAAGAAATATAGGAAATACATGCTTTATGTACAAAAATTATTTCTCTAAATGACTTTATAGGAATTCAATTCTACAGTGTCTATTTAATGCCCCTATGTTCGCAGATTATTTCCTTAATGGAACTTATGCCAAGGAAAAAAATCCCAAGAGCAAAGGACTAGCAGAAGCCTTTGCTGATCTTCTCGCAAAGATCAGATCCCATAAGGGTGATCCATCTTCAAATGGAGAATCTACATACAAGTTCAAGTCAGCACTAGGTAATATTCTGTTCACTCGCCTTATTTTGTAGAAAAAGTCAATCCTATGTTCTCAGGATATGACCAGCATGATGCCCAGGAACTCCTCAAGGCTGTTCTGGAGGGAATAAATGATGATCTTAATAGGGTGAAGACCAAGCCACCCTATAAAGAGCTCAAAATTGATCCCAAGAAAACTCTTCAACAAGTGGTAAATTTCTACAAGGGATTTCCTAATACTCTAGAGTGATGAATGGTTTGAGTACATGTTAGGAAGAGATAACAGTATTGTAACTGATCTCTTCTGTGGACAACTACAAAGCAAAATCATTTGTGGGGAGTGCAAATATGAATCCCTGGCTTTTGATAATTTCTGGGATTTGTCAGTCTCTTTCACTCGAAGCTTGAACAAGTTGGATGGCTGTGAGCTAACTAGAATGATAGAGCATTTCTTAAAGGAAGAAGTCTTAGATGATTTATTCTACTGTGAAAAATGCAAGAAAAGAACAAAATCTACTAAGAAATTTGTCTTCTGGAGGCTTCCCAAGATTCTCGTGATACATCTAAAGCGCTTCCTTTTCGGCAAGTTCAAGAGAGAGAAAATCAATCAGAACGTGATCTTCCCTGTAGACAATCTTGACTTATCAGAATTTATTAAAGAATCAAGTAATTTAGTTAAAAGTGTTTATTTATCTCAAGCTGATTCCTCCGTCAAAGATCCTAGATATACATTATTTGGAATTGTTAATCACTCAGGAAGCTTGTATGGAGGACATTATACAGCGTAAGAAAGACAACTAATTGTCTAATTTTGTAGGGAAGCCATGAATCCATATAATAGAAAATGGTACAATTTTAATGATGACTATGTAAGGGAAACATATATAACTGATGAAAAGTGTAGCACGAAGGGGAGTAGTTCTCCTTACGTGCTATTTTACGTCAAAACTTCTTGTCTTTAAATTAATTCAGTGCATTTTTTCTCTTTTAAGCGCACTTGCTATTATCGTTCTAAATACCTACACTCCATAAGGGCCTTTATGTTGTATTTCTTTGCCTTTCAAGTTCCGTAAGCCTACTGCTTAAAAAAGACAAAATTTCTTCGACTTATAAATTAACCTTAAAAGGCCAGAAACGAATAAAAACTATAAGAAAGGAATAGAAAACACACATCAATTAGCCTTATCTACTTCTTCTTAGTTGGAGGAGGAGGGCTGGTCTGTTTTTCCTTCCCTCCTTTCTTATTCATATCCTTCAATAAGTCCTTTAGATCCGCATCAGAATCCTTAGGGGATTTAACATTCAAGAGATCTATTAAGATTAGCTTTAAATATATTACGTTTTACTTTTGGCACTCTTCTTGTCATCCTTTGCGTCCTTAGTATTCCCTCCTTTTGTCTTTTCATCTTTTCCAATAGCTTTCTTATCATCTTTCTTGCCTTTTTTGTCATCATCGCTATCCTCAATAGTCTTTCCTTTCTTATCAGGGGACTTGGCTCCTTTCTTATCATCCTTCTTGCCCTTTTTCTTATCATCATCATCGCTTTCTATTGTACCCTTGCCCTTTTTATCAGGGGACTTGGTTGCCTTCTTATCATCCTTCTTGCCTTTCTTCTTATCATCCTCATCACTATCCTCAGCGAACTTTCCCTTTTTGTCAGGGGATTTTGCTCCTTTTTTATCGTCTTTTTTCTTATCAGTTTCTTTGCCCTTCTTGTCATCCTTCCCCTGTTTCTTATTTTTAGGAGTGTCATCGCCCGAATCGTATCTCTTCTCTTCGCTCTTAGAGTCCTTCTTTTTACCAAGCTCAGTTTGTGCTTTATCATCCTCAACACTTCTACGTCTCTTCTCCCAATCTTGCTTTGCCTTCTCAATATTTTTAGCAGCCTTTTCCAAATGAAGCTTGTTAGCCCTTTCGGCTTTCATCTTTTTCTCATACTTCAGGATGGAGGCAGCTGAGAACTCAAAGAGGTTTCCTTTGGGAAATCCGAATTTACAAAGCTCAGTCATTAGGTTCTCATAGGCATCAATCAGCCCTGTGGATATAAGAATATTCTCCTTAGGGCCGGATTTTTCTTCTTTAGGAAGTAAGACTGGTAAGGATTGTCGTACTGCCTCCTTAGAGACCTCTTTAGGTAGCTCTTTAACGGATTCAGTGAGATTCTTAGTACTTTTGGAGTTGGCAGTCTTCATTGAAAAATAAAACTTATCAGATTTATGACAAATTGGATATTTAAATTGCACTTCCTAGCAAAAAAAGATAAAACAAGAAAGATAGATGACAAAAAAGAATTAACAACTATGTAATTTAGATATTTCAATCTCTGCGCTTGCCAAATAGCGATCTAATACAATCTCTAATTCCGCGGAAAATAGCTCCAATCAAATCGAATATAGGCTGGATAATGTACTTGTTGATGGCTTGGAAAATTGTCTTAATGAGTTTGCCAAGAGGTTTAAGGATATAATCCCTAATGAAGCGTCCGATTGGAGCCAAAATATAGTCATATATAGCTCTGAATAATTTTCCGATTAGTTTAGAAAGCTGGGTCAATGGTTTAATAATGACAGAATTAAGGCATTTTCCTATAAGCTTGAAGATCTTTCCAACAAATTTAAATATTGTTGAGCAACATTGGTCAATAACATCACAACAAGGCTTGATGAACTCCCCTACAGCTTTGCAGCATTTTTCAATTGCTGCGCAGCAATTATCGCAACACTTCCCAAATGTTTCAATAAATGCTATGCAGCACATCTGGATTACTTTTCCAATCTTTTTACAGACCCATGTGCATGGTGTGCAAAGTGTTTTTACAATTTTTCCAATGAAATTGCAGCACTTTTCTAATGCACGGAATAATGTTGTACAACATTTATCGAGCCATTTACAACAAGAATCGCAGCATTTTTCACATTTTTTACAGCAAGGAGATAGACAATTGTCGATAAGAAATTCAAAGATAACCACAACTAGCTTATAAACTAGTATAAAAGGCAGAAAAATGAGTCCAAAAAGCACTTTGCAACAATTAACACAACAGGGATCTCGATCATCAATCATCCCAAAACATTTTAGATGAGGATTTTTCTCCTCCAATTGGATGGCCCTAAGTTCTTTGCCCATGTTTTCTTTTCTACTATTCTGATATGGATTATGGCTTGGAGGGAGCTCTTTGTGGCCATTATTGGAGAAATTTGGGTTTACCATCAGAAATTGTGCAGCTATTTGTTCATGATTTTTCTCGTGTCCCAAGTTTGATATTTTAGATATCTTCTTAGCCTCAACGTCTCGAATCTGTACAGCAATCGCGTCATCAAGTGCTTTTGGATCAACATCCTCATTAAGGTCTAATTTTTCAAGCATTGCGTCTAAGTCGCTCAAAGCTATTATAACTTGGTCCGGACTCTCAGCCTTTGTCTTCAAGTTTTGGGGACTACCCATATCTGCTCCTGCCATGGGCAGATTCGGATTTTTAATAGTCTTTTGAGGTCCTTCCATGAAACAAATTTTATTTAGGATTACTATGAACTCGATTTGTAGAAAAAGTTGTATGAAGTTTTTTTACATTGGTCAGCATATAAGATTCCAAGCCAATGTTTTACTGAGAATCAGAAGTAAGTAAGGACTGTGATGCGCCTGCCTGAAGCCATTTGATCATATTCTGCGAGTTATATTGATAAATTTTTCTATCGGTCAATAACGGATCCAAAAAATTATCGTATTTTGAAAAAGTTATAGTGTTCCCAGAGAGAACAGGGTCTTCAAGATCGAGTAACACTACCAAGATTGAGAGTGAAACGGCTGATCACTTAATATTCTGTTTTATTTTGCGAAATTGGAGTTATCTGAATACGTAATTAAAATACAGGTTTAATTATTAGAACCTTATATACAGTCAACAAAAAGGTTCCTTTTCACAAATATATTAGTAGGTAGCTAAACCACGATCCTGGCGCCTCTATTTAATAAAATTCTGACTCTGCAGCCGGATTACCAGCTCCTGGTTCATTCGGAACAATGACTTTTAGATAGGGTAACTAGTTTTTGGCTAACAGCTAGTAATAAGACCTAGAATTTATCTTGGGTAGCCTCAACCTGTTTTAATTCAGTAATTCGGTTCCATCAGCTTTGTTAATGAGCCTGTCTAAAAAATTTTATAGATAAACTATTGATTAAGGTCAATTATTATGGATCATGACCCATTCTCACTAGAAGCTGCGGTAACCAAGATTGAGAACTCTCCGAGGACTCAAGCTGAGGTTATCAAGGGCCTCTCTATTCTTCTCAGGCTCGTTACTAAGTAAGTTTAGCTCTTGCCATAAATTTATGATTCTAGTCTTGTTGCCCACCCTACAGAAGAGAAGTATAAGCTGGTCTCAAAGAGAAACGAGACAATGGCCCAACAGTTGTTCATACTTGATCACGTACACGCATTCCTTCGGCTTATAGGCTTTGAGGAGGTAATTTCAAATTCCATTTTGAATTAATGCATTGTAGAAAGACGGCATCTACAGACACAGTGGAGGGGACGAGAAAATGAAGCTCTTGGAAGCCGCACAAGAATTCCTTACTTCCAGAATCAGAACACTTGAACTCCAGTTAAAACATGGTCAAGGCACAAAAGTAAATTTTGTCTACGCTTAAATAACCTTCTAGAACGGCTCTGCCCATAAGTCAAATGAAGCCAATAAAGCTGAACCCGAATATACATATAATGCTGCTGGGTACTTTCACCAGACCGGAAAACAGGGAGATAAGAAGAAGAATAAACAAGAGTTTCTCTTGTTCGATAAACATGATATCAATACTGATAAAAAGGGTTCCGCTCTTTTCTCCTTCCTAAAGCTAGGCTAAGCCGACGAAATTGATGAATATGTTTTGGGTGGCAAGTCCTATAATGACGCAAACCTGGAAATAGGTTAGCTGAGACTGGACGCTGTCATTCTAGGTCTTAGACCTGTTGAGTCAACGCATAACTTATGGAGCACTTCTTCGTTTCTCATTTTTTTAACAAATTTTAACAAACACAAAAGGCGGTGGTCTCATCTTATTTTTTTTTTTATTCCTGAGACGATCGTACAATATTATCAACAAGATTTGATGTTGTAACTTTTTCATAACCAGGAATCACCTGCCTTCGTATGTATTTTTTGTTTATTATAGTGAACGCACTGCTTTTGAAAAAAATATGTCTCAAAAAAATAAATAACTCACACCTAATCTTGCTAACGAATTTTTTATTTTAAATGTCGCGAGAGTTATTTCTTGAACCAAGTCCCACCGAGCTCTATCCCAAGTTCACTTGTCCCCAACACAAGCGTGAAAAATTTGTCCGTGTGTGTACGCACCCTACCTGCGAGAAACAACTCCTTCTTTGTGGTGGATGCCTATTGGATGATCCGGAACATGGTATTGAGCACAAGCCCTATATGAGATTAATAAAGGATTTTATTGAGGCCGCTGATGAATTCTATTCCAGTCAGAGAAATAGAACCTATAAGAGCAGCGAAGTCTCCCCTGAGCTGCTAGAATTTGTTAATGATTTTGAGAAAAACAATGAGATGCTGGCCAAAAGATTCCTTGAAGAATCCCAAACCCTTGACCTTCAGTTCGAACTCTGTATAAAGGAGCTAATTGACGCTATGATTGCACTGAGGGAAGAGATTAAGGCTAGAGTAAAAAGAAATTTTGAAATAATATCAGAAAATTACAAGTTCGTTATGGACAAGATAAAAAATTTCTACAACTTGGTCACTGAGGAGGAGTTGGTGGACCTTTATCCTACAAAGGATGTGATTTACACAAATTTATATAGCGCGGAGACATATATAGACTGCGAAGCATATGTCAAAAAGATCAAGAGTGATATGGTACAGGGAAATTACGGTTCCCCTAAGAAACAAAAAGATGAGCAAAAGAAGCGCTTAGAGACAAAAAATCAGCTCTTGTTTTTGTCAAATATCATCAAAAGACAAATTGGTGATTATAGATGCTTTGACTTCGAAGATGAAAATATCAAGAAAAGAGGATATGACAAGCTCTTAGACTTCTGCAAGAAGGAAGGAGAGCGAGTTATTCAGGATATCAAGGCAAATATTACAATGCATGAAGTTGAGAAATGTCTCAACATGCCAAAAGGTAATTTCTAATTCTCAAATTCTAATTTCTTAGAGGCTTTGAGCCAGGTTTATGAAGTCAAGGATTACGATATCACTGATGAGGCCACTAATCAGAATCCTTTGATTCTTCATTTTTTCAAGCAAAACACCCAAAATTTATTCGTTTTGGATTTGTCAAAGGTCAATCCTAACTCCCCCTCCACAAAAGTCTCCTTTGATAAGCTAACTCTCAATATTGATTTCAAGATTCCCTACGACCATGCCTCAGTCTGTCTCCCCACAGGAACACTATATTTAACAGGAGGTACTGACTACCAAAAGTACTTCAAAGAAGCCTTTGAATATTCCCTTGCCACTAAGAAAATGTCAAAACTCCCTCCTATGAAAAGAGCAAGGAGCAACCATGGAATATGCTATATTCCTGAGTCAATTTACGTAATTGGAGGCTACGACGGAACCAAGTTTATGGCTGAATGTGAAAGATATGATATTGTTGCTCAAAAATGGTTGGATATAGCTCCACTCAATGTCCCAACCGCCTGTGCTGCAGTGTGTGCCTTCCAGGAGGAGTATATCTATAAGATCGGAGGCATAGATAATAAAAATAGTTACCCTAACTTGATTGAAAGATATCATGTCGATGAAAATATCTGGACTATCATTAATGTTCAGTTATCAAAGGCAAGTCCCATGGATGAGCTGATCCTGGGAGAGAGTGCCGAATGTGCCCAAATTAATAATAGACAATTGATCCTGTTCGGAGGAAAGCATAAAAACACCACTTTCAATACTACCTATCTGCTGGATATAGATGGGGAGAATGTGAGCATAAAACAGCAGACCAAGTTTAAACTTCCCTTCGAGGAGTACTTTAAGTGTCCGAAGAGTGTCGTAGTGACTAAAGGGTGTGTATACGCTGTCAGTTATTACATGAGGAAAGTATTTGCATTTAATAGTTATAAGTGGAATCAATTGAACTAGGTTTTCAATGTATGACTATGTGTGATTATAAGCTCCGTTTTCAAGAAAAACAAAACTGAATGTACATAGACAACTTACATTACGAGGAATTCCCCCATGGATAGAGGTGTTCTAGTTACAGGAAATCTGTAACCAAGTAAAAGAATAGAGATAGATAGATACTTACACAGGCAGTTAGCAACAAGATATTAATAAAATAGTCGTACTTTATTCCTCATCAGGCGAGATGATTTGTGATATTCATTTATTAAGTCCATTAGAATTAAGAAAAATCTGCAGCAATAGGCACATGGTCGCTTGGATATAGATTATTAGGGAATCCTACTTCTTCAACCAAGTTACCAATCACTCTTACCTGTATGTGTTTTAAATGTATGATAGTCTATAGTCTCCAGAACTCGATAAGGACGTAAGCTATTTCTCACATCGTACCTTGAAATTTAGAGAAACCAGACGGTTCTTTACCATATATAGTCAACATTGCCCCTAAAGTCATGAGTCATATGGGTAATGCTGTGCTCGAAAGTGAGCTCCTCTGGGTTGTAGTCATTTACATTTTCTTTTATTTTTGCGATCATTCGATTGACTATGCTCGATTGATCCGTAGGTGAACTTAGATACAGATTTTTATATACATAAGCGTAGGAACTTTCATAGATAGTTCCTCCTTTATGGTCAAGTTCAATTAGGTACATGTTGTCTTTTGGCTGGGGCGAAAATTTTATAGCTATATCATCCTTTTCGACTTCTAGATGAAGACTCTTGAGGTACCAAACATGCTTTGGATTCTATACAATATATTGAAACGAAATTTTCTCTATACTAAGACTCCAAGTCCAGTTTGTTTGGCTGACTTTCCATCGTATTTTTTTGTAATTTCTCTGAAATGATGCCATTCTTTATTGAAGTGGTTCATCAGCATTAAAGCTGTAGTTTGGTTACTTATCTATGCAATAATTCAAATTTTTGATTTTATACATGAACGATGGGGACTTGACTGAGATCAACCTGCTTATCACAGAAAACATTGTAGGTCATACTGTTAGGGATCGCGTTGAAGTCCCCACAAACGAAAGAGTTTATGTCTGGATAATTTAAACTATCTTTTTGGTCATTTTTTACTCTAAAATTTTTACCACACATTTTATAAACACTCTCCATACCCTTTAAAAGGATAATAACTTGGCCCAGCTTAAATTCTCCTCTTTTCATATGGTAGAGGACGTGGGTGTTTCCCAGAATTAGAGTCTGGTTAACTCTTTTATTTCTCAGTACGACTATTTGAGCTATAGTTTCTCTATTCATAAAGCTCAGCTCCTGGATTCTATTCTCAAGCTGCATTTCAATTTTAAACTCGTGCATGAGCTCATATCTGTCAAAATTAAGAATAAAACTTATTATTATTACTTATCTCTATTCCAAAAGCAAGCCTCTCCTTCTATCTTATGCCCAGTCTTGGTCTTGGCAGTGTACTATACACTTAATCTATTTTTAAGCCAAATAATTACGTCATAAGAAAGACTCTGCAACATTTCGACAAATTCAGTTGAGCCTTGAGGCTACAAAGAAATAAATTGTCTATTCTCTAATGAATTATACCTGGAACTCCTGCAAGCAGGCTATATCCGGCTTTATGTCTGCTATATTTCTAGGAAATTTAAATATGGTTTTTTTGTATTACTGAATGACGATGCTTGCCCGCCTCCGCCAGTCTAAGTCATAGGAGGTGCACTCAGGGTACATGTCAGTTCTTATATTGCTCTCTGCTAGTATATTGTAGCTGAGAATCCGTATATGGTTGTCGTTGTGAGGTTTTCGGGAGTGCTCGGGAAGTTCAACCCATTTATTTGAGAAGGAATGAAAGTTTTTTTTAGAGTCATGGAAAATTTTGATCGGTGAGATCTTTGAAAAGTGTTTTACGAACATTGTGTTGTAGGATTTGAGAACTTATAACCTTTTTATTATAGTCTTGCTCTTAATCCTTTATCGAAGATTTATTTTGTCAAATAAATTCGAATATGTTAACTGTTAATGAACAAGCCAAAATTACGTTCATTCAAATCGTTTTCTGAGATAGTCTTGTTATACAAAATTCTTCATGTTCAATAGAACACAACATAATCACATTTTGCATTAAGAAGCAAATTTAGCCATTTTTGAACAT
>Ga0065720_1019755_pt1 | contig 20468 bp, 7 predicted proteins | sample Thericmetagenome_FD_59107 | JGI IMG/M metagenome (GOLD analysis project Ga0065720, IMG submission 59107) | Thermophilic microbial communities from the Joint Bioenergy Institute, California, USA of rice/straw/compost enrichment - eDNA_2 v2... | ecosystem: Engineered > Solid waste > Grass >...
CGACCACCGAGATCTACACTCTTTCCCTACACGACGCTCTTCCGATCTATAATGACACTGTGTTTCCGTGGTACTGATTTTTCGGGGCTCTTTTTTTTGTCGTTTAGATTTGTTTCTTGTTCTTTCGTTTTAAAATATAATTTTCATAATGATTTTTACTTCCTCGTGTAGTATCATTAAGGAATACACAGGTCAAACAAATTATAGGTCAAAGTAATATTAGACCCTTGTATCATTAAACAGAGTAAATTAATTGTTTCGAATCTAGAAAATAATTGAGGCCGAGTGAGTCTTCTTTCACAAAGGATAATCTCAATTGCGTTAAAACAAAGTACTTTCCAGAAAATCCGTTTGGATTTGGCTTGCTTGGTCATTCCGCAGTAATCGTAAAAGATGAATGACTCTATGCCATTTGGCATGATTAATAGGATTTAGAAATTAAAAGGCATTCTCTCTTCACTTGTTCGAGCTGTTTTCTAGAAAGCACAAAAAATTTAAATCTTAGCTTTGAAAGGATTGCTTCCAGAGGATATTATTCCTATACAAACACTTGTCATCTCTTGTTATGAAGCCTGAACCAAGAGTACTTAACCTATGTGCCTCGGAAGGCAACCACTTTATTGGACTGGTCCAAATCTAATTTCACTAATTGTGCTTTAACTTCAAGGATTTTGTAGTAAAATTGACATCCTCGTAGAATGCCTTTTAAGCATCATGAAACAGGTAGAAGTAAGATTATGGTTCTTGCTTGCGAAGAAATTAGATTTGATAGTAGGGGATAGAGCTCGGAACTCAAAGAGAGGTGGGTAAGAATGAGAATCAATGAACCAATCTCGCTTAACAGGTAGCTAGCATAGTGAAGGGATTGATGAAGAGTAACAGAAAATTGCCTGGGTTTTCATTTTCAGTATCTCTTATGCAAGCCAATAGGCAGATGGCTTTTTTAACTTAAATCAAATTTAATTTAATGTAATAAATCACTAGGCTGTTTACATTCATCTCTGAGTGAATACAGCTTGAAAAAAATATGAAACAAATAATTAAATCAGTCGGAAAAGATTTTAGCATAGTGAAGGTTCTAGTTGAAAGTAACTCATAGTGAATTATGGAGAACCTCTTATGGATCATTGGGACCAAATCGCTGCGAATATCATAAAAGTTTTTATAGTGTTTCTAGAGAGATAGCATCTCGAAGAAATTGCAACTGCTATAACTCTTTAATTAATTATAAATCATCAGAATCGTACTAATTACTTTGAATTTTATCCCAATGAAACAGAGTTCGCCAGAATCCAAGACTCCAATAATAGAAAAGCTTAAGGAACAGTTCAAGAATATAGATGCTTTTGGACAACCAATTACTTTCTTCTATGAAGGAGAAGACCAGTTTAAGTCTTATTTTGGTGCAAGTTTAACTCTTGTGGTTCTTGTCCTCGTTCTATTTCTCTCAATGACAATTATCAAGGCCGCTATATGGCAGACTGATGTGAGTTTCAACTCAGACGCATTATACATGAGTGAGCCAGGCACTTTGAAAATGACAACCCAGGATTTTCATATTGCCCTACTGATCGACGACGTCAACCATAATTTCGATAATTCCATGGTCGGGCTAAGAATGAGATGGGCTAATTATACCAGGCTTCCTGATGGAACTCTTCTCAGACCAAAAATCACTATTCCTTTGAGGTATTGTAGATCAGAAGATTTCGCTGAATTCCCAGACGCCTTTGTGGCATATAGATTGGGAAGTGCTCTCTGCCCTGAACCAGCAGATATTCCACTCTCAGGAACCTTCCTCTCTGACGTTTTTCAATTTATTGAAATTCTAGCAGAGGAATGCGATGATTCAATTCATGCAGTGAGTAGTATTAAATGTGCGCCTGAGACCGACCGAACAAATTATTTCAGTAAAAATAAAGTGAAGGTTCAGATCTATTTCAAGAATTACAATGTTGTCCCTTCAAATATAGACAAACCTTTCCAGCCTTACATGGACAACCTCTTCTATGTAATAAACCAAGGAACACTCGCAAAATCGGTAGATGTATTTATACAGCCAAGCGAACTCAAGTCCCAAGAAAACTTCTTCATCAGTGAGAAGGAGAAAACACAAAGCAGATACGCAGTGGATAAAGCTGCTCAGGACCAAGTTTACACTCCAACAAAGGACCCTCTAGAATATTTATCAGTGCAAATGAGAATCAGTCAAATGCAATTGTTGTATAGCCGACAGCTTACCGGCATAGCTGATATTGCTGCGTATTTCGGTGGTATTTGGGGCATGCTTTACGGTCTTAGCAGCATTTTTGCTGCTGCACATAATAATATAGGCTACCAAAAGTCTTTAGCTGACAAGATATTTAGATTTGACAGCTACATAAAAGGAAATGATCCTAAGAGGCATAATTCCAAGGACAAGGATGCAGAGAAGTCCAAGAAGAAGTTACCAAATGTAAAAAATGCCAAAAATCTCAGGAGCTCAGTACAGTCTAGCGATATGGAAAATCCGGCTGATGATTTACTATCTCGAGGAGTTATAAAGGAGCAGGCTGCCTTCAGTTCAATCTTTCATTATTTCTTAGTTAAAATGTGCTGCATTCGAAGAAAGAAAGATAAACTGAAGCTCAAACAACAAGAAGAGGGGCTGGAGCTCGCAAAGAAGAAGATAAATGTGCTGTATATAATTAAGAAACTTGAAGAGTTCGAGAAGTTGAAATATGTACTATTGGATGAGAAACAAAGAGCACTATTTGACTATATTCCCCAGCCTCTACTCACAGCCAAGGAAGTAGAGGATGAGAAGAGGAAGAAAACTGAGTCCGAATTGCTCCATACAACTAAATACTATGATCCTTCTAACGAACTGAGAGATAAATACAGAACACCTGAGTCTATAAGATATCTTTATGAGGTCTATAGAGCTTCTAGAAGTGGAGATCCACTAAGCAGAAAATTAGTCGATATGCTTGGATACAGAGTTCTAGCTATTTTTAAATTCATGGACACCGCTTCCAAGTCAGACAGCCATGAGACCAAGATCAAAAGGCTGAAGGGAGTAAGGCGAGCTGCTGAGGTGTTCAGACAAACTTTGGCTAGAATTAGGGAAAGGAAGCTCATTCAACTTGGAGAATCGACTCAGCTTTCCGAGTCAAACAGAGGAGACGACTCTGTTTTCTTAGAAGAAATTGCCCAGGATGACTGTAAAAAGGAGTCCAAAGTTATTTCTCAACAAGGAACCCCTGATAAGCAAGAAAGAGTTGAGGAGGAAATCCTCCTGAAAGAAGAAGAGTCTGTAAATAAGACTGTAGATCAAACAATTGACCACTCGTTAGACCAGTCTTCTGCTCAGCTAATTGACCACAAAAAGCCAAAGCTTCCTAAAGAATTCAAGGAAAAGTATGCACAAACCATTTTTGAAGATACTCCAAGCCGTTATCACACTGATGATAATACTCCTAGCTCTGTAGTTTATAAACGAGAGAGCAATCTGGTTCCTCAGCCAAGGCTCAGCACAATTGCCTTGACTAATCGACCATCTCTGATCGAGAGGAAACGAAAGAAAAAGTAATTTTTGTTCCTAAAGTTGACTACTGGACAGCTTAAGGTCTTCTGTCTAGCTGTCTATGTTTATGCTTTGTGTAAAAATGAAAATTCCTTGCTAATTAATACTTTTCATTATGAGCCCAGATTTGTATGAATACTAAATATCCATTTAGTTATATATCGACAAGTCAATGAGTACACTCAATTTTTCACTCAATACAACATGCATGTATCTATACTTACTTTGCTCCAAGCTCATAAGACAAAGAGAAGTCATATTCCATTGTAGGAATAACTGAAGATAAAAACTTCAAGAAAATGAACAAAGCATGGTGGGGTTCTACTTCAGCTCCATTATCCTTAGCCAGGTCAATAAGATTCTTCATGACGCTGGCATGTCTGCAAGGATGAAGACTGAGCTGGTGAGTCCCAATATGAGGGTGGATCTCACAGGTCACTGTCTTTTTAGCATATTCATCCATAATATCTTCATACATTTCTTGGTCTTTTAAAGGAATTCCATCCTCTGTGTACCCGGCCATCCAGAGATGTGGAGTATGATGGTAGAAATCATATGTGATGCTGAGCTCATAGTATCTTAATTGAGAGTCACTTATAGTTTCAGCCTCAACCTCACTAATATTCTCTTTTTGCTTTGGCTCTTCTTTACTCTCTTCCTTTTTAGATTTTGTTATAGTTATTTCAAAGCCATCCTCGTCTATTATCTTCTCCTGAACTTCAGGCTCGTTTGATTCCTCCTGAGCAGCCAATTCGTCAAGAGTCAAATTCTCTAATTTCTTGTTCACCTATAACATTAGTGCGAATGAGATTCTTATTACTTGGTTGGTCTCTTCAGTGTCTGCAGTCTCAGCAACAGTCCATTCGTTGTCCAACTAGAAACTTTGTATTCAAAGTTTTGGAAAAAATACCTCTTTTATATTTGTGGGAGCTTCGACACTGTCTTTAACTCTTCTAGGACAAGGAACTCTTGTGTATAAATATTGCTTATCATCAGGAAGTTCCTTTCTTTTATATTTATCACTAATGGCGGGTCTCCATTCCCAGGTTAGACAGGACTTGACTAATTGATCTCCCGCATCAATGAATTCCTTTATTGTGAGGGTCCCCTTCTCTTTGAATTGAGATGTGGTTGGTGGCTAAGGATTTTACAACAAAAAAGGATCTAGAAATACTGCTACAATGTTCCCGACAATATTTGTAAAGGTGTTATATAGAAAATTGCTCATTTTGACTTTCAGAAATAAATTATAAATTCTGATAAAGTTCTTTGTTTTTGAAACATGGGATTCTCCTAACTAGAATTCTACTTTGACTAAAATCATTATGATCACTTAGTCTCAAACAAAGTAAACCAGATTAGAGTCCTTGACTTTGATACTATTAGTACCTTAGAAATAACAACCTTGTCCTTACTGAGAGCGTTTTTGATTAAAACTGGTATGGAACAGACACTTGGATATAGTTAGCAGACCTTCATGTTGATAAATAGTCAACTATGTGGAAATTGAATTCTTTCTAAATGGGCATTCAAGTCCCTGAAATAAAACTGTAAAAATAACTAATCATAACTATATATAAGATCAATAACAAATAATGAAAGGCTAAATACAGATGCCTTCATATGTAGAATCATCCCTGAAGGAAGAATACAATCTCTCTGATTTCAATATGCTTGATCAAACAAGTCTTTCGCAAAAAATAGCCACTTTTCATTGATTCTTTCAATTATCAATTTATAAACTTATCTCAAGATATAGTAATTTGCCAAAGGAGTCCAGCTAGCCTAGCAAATACACCTTGCTTCTGGAGAAATTGATGCATAACAAAATTTCTCCTTGTTGGTACATATTATCGATTGATCAAATTCGCAGAGTTGGATAAGAAGCGAACACTTTCCCTAATTTCCATTAATCAGGGGGACTTCTCAGCACCTTCCATATCTCCAGTCACATTTACAATCTTTTCAGTATACAGTCATTTAAGACTTAAACATTTATCATCCAGATAAATTGAGTTCGAACAATAATCCAGTGATTAGCACTTCAGTCATCACGGCTTTCAGCAATGGATGTTCATGCAAGTTGTGGGTATAGCTATCATGAGGAATTGGAGGATTCTGATTACTCATTTTATCTTACTCACAAATAGAATGTTCATGATTCATGTTCAACCACTAAATAAGAGCTTGCTTATCGCAAAAACAGAAGTATCTGTAAGATCTTGCTCCCTCCATAGAATTCAAACACTTCTTCCTGTAATGTTTGTTTCTTTCCTCGTGGAAAGAGTAGTAAAATTCTATATGACCAGAAAATTGAGGAAAACATGTTTTTATGAAAGACAAGCCTTCAACAACATACTATAGGTGGTCTAGACTTGAATAGGAACTATAAATTGAAGAGAAAAGTTATTCTTTGAGTACGCCTTAATAAAAAATCACTTAGAAGGAACTTTTTACAAGGGAAGTCCTTAAACCCAAGTATATTTGTGAAAATCAATGTCAAATAAGTTCGTCAAAGGTTGATTTTGGCCCTTCTTACAGCAAAGTTATTTAGCTTACAATTTTGTTTGATATGCTAATACTGTTCACATCTTTTATTTCTCAGTGAGCGTTCAGGTCTAATTTAAATCAGGTTCAATCTCGGATGAGTATGAGCTATAACTTTTAACATTCTTCAGAGTTCTAAAAAGAAGAAACGAGAATGATTAGAGAATTGCTGCTCCTAATTAAGTTTTATATCTGTATTTATCCTTGTTAGGCAGCTGTTAGGGATAGTGGCCAGAAATCCTTGAAAAAAATTTCGTCCCCTCTGTCTTACAATGAGTAAGAATTCTTACTTATTCATGTTAGAACACCTGAGCACGCATGTATAGACTCCATTGAGAAGTATGATAAGTAGATCAAGCAGATAATAGCTCTCTGTCTCCACAAAATAACGAATGACAATTTATTAAAAGGACAATAATGCATCTACTGGCTGCATCTAATCTCTGAACCAACGAAAATAACATCCGGTCAGTTTTCTGGCCTGCCTGCCTTAAGTTCTCAGGCAGAGCTTGAATTTCCAGAATGTCAAGGAGATTAATCTTCTGATATCTCTTAATGAATACAGAGTTGAATTTTTCGACTTGTTCTCTTACTTCATTCTAATCTAATGATAATCTGTGATTCCACAGTATGTTGGTTGAAGCCCGAACCACTTCTATTCAACAAAATGTATCTGACTTTTTTTATTCTAATATTTTTACTCTGTAAAAAGAAGAAAAAGGCAGAATGCACCGAGAACTATCCTGATTGTCTACAGAAAGAAGGGGGCTCACTAATTGTGAGAGGTTGAATGCTTTTGGCAAAGAGTAAATAATTTGAATCTTAGACTAGTTGAGAAGAAGATTCTCTAGAGAATAAAAGAGAGGAACCTTGGATTGGGCCCTTTAAAAGACTGAAACACAGGCCAAAAGTTTCTAGAACATCTTGAGATGACGTTGCTAAAGCTATTACATTTGGATAATAACACTTCTGAGAAGCAAAGAAGTTTCTATGAGGTATAGATGTCCTCAAGTTTATAAACTTCAGCCTATCGATCTTTTCCTTTCGAAGGGATTAAAATTCATGGCATATAATTTAATTTCAATTCTAGAGTCCTTAACTCGGTCAAATCATTTAATTATAATCGAATTACTTAATTGGAAACTCGGATGAGAATTCTCAAACAAAAGATCGTGCGAGCACGAACAGGATATACCAAAATTGACCCGATGACTAGATCCAATACATTAGACTCAAGAATTGAGGAGAACACTTCTAAGGCTTTGCCTGGTGTTCAGAAAAATATAACATGGGACAAGAGCAGCATAGAATCATTTCGTGACAATTCACGTACTTTTCATGATGTTAAATCGACTAAGAATATTGTTAAGAATTATGGAAGAGCAATTTGCAATTTTATTCTCTCTCCTGTTTCTCGACTTTATTTAGATGAGATAATCCGCAAGGATCATTCAAACATCCTTGCAGAAAGGTTCATCTCTTATATAAATGAGAGAAAGGAGTCTATAGATTGCATTGAAAGGCTGAAAAATCTGTTAATTCAAAGGGAAGATGACGATGAGGAAGAAGCAGCCTTTAAAAGCATATTCAAGAAGTTAGGGGAAATCTTCATCAAATATTTCAGTGTTAACTGGATTTATAGTGGAAGACTGACTTATAAACAAGCTCATGTTGATTTTCGATTCAAAATGCTTAGGAGGTTAAGGAATCCTGAAAACTTCACCTATCTTAAAGCTGCGGTCAAGAAGAAATAAATGACCTCTTTATTGAAGTTGGCTTGTTAAGCCATTGTGGGTTTCAATTTCTTGTCGATAATGTTTGATTTCAAAGTATGTTCATATGTGTGAACTAATATTATTAAACCTGAATTCAAGACTTGATTCAGTCCTAAATAGAATGCTACTTCTCATTGCATTTTAACTTCAAAGTTGCAAGGGTTAAGCCTAAATTAGGATCTCCCCCTTTGTAAATTGACGACAGAGTTGAAATGTATTCTATTGATATTCTCATCCCTGATTCGTCCATTTCTGATCCAGGTATTTAGCTCTATAGGATAATCTAAAGTTTGATATTAATTTGCCTGTAGTTGAAAAACACATGGACAAGAAAGATTGACCAAGCATGAAACTTTGTCATATTTACTCATTTTGATCCTAGGTCCTGTTAACTAAAAATTACTATGCTTTGCAAAGGAAAGAGTCATTACTATGATTCTAATTAGTCTCTATCTTCACAACAAAGCTAAGCTATATATGAGATCGAAGTTTTGTAATATAATTAGGAATCATGGATCATTTATATCTTTCAAACAGATTATTTGAATATGCCTGCTCTTTCTAAGTCACTCTTCAAGGCTTTTTTCCACTGCACAAATCAAAATTCATATCAGTTTTCTCAAAGAGTTGAATGTGGATACTCCGAACGAAGGCCGTATCTATGTGAGAGATAATGCTAGGCATTGATCAGCCGGGCCTCTCCAGAAAGGTTTCCAAGTAAGAAGACTGTATATCATTAGAGTGTTAAAAGTCTAAATAATAAATAATTGGGTTCATCTTTTTGGAAAAACTTAAGCCTCATTCCTGTACACCTATTTATTCTCAGAAGATTAAAAAGCATGGGCTGAATTGAATTTTAATAAAAAAGGAAGGTTGGATCTTTGGCTAAGCTTGATGCTGGAGAATTCGATTAGGAACTAAACAAGAGAATTATAGATGAATTCTGAAATAAAATGGATTATTGATAATGATATTCTCATTACCCATAGAGACTAGACAGCTAAAATTTCACCCTTAATTTTATTCAGAATATATACTACTTCTAATGGTAATAGATCGGATTCCAATTAAATAATCTTGATACAAATAGAATATATGTAAGGTCTATATCATTTGTTCATGTAACTTAGGGAATTCAAGGTTTCCGAGCGTCAAGTCTGTAATTCAGGTAAAGATCTAGAACCTTAAAATCTATTGAAAAATATACAAACAAAAAGATTTAAATTCAAAATTCTTGAGGTATTTTCAAGGACTGTCATTGAAAGAGGAGTTTAGAATGATCCCTTAATATGACTTTATTAGATTATTCGTTATCACAAATGGGGATTAGCGAATTGCTTGGCAATGAGACTTTACAGGCTCTATTATATCCCAGCTTGAATGTAGCATGTGATGTTATTATTAGAGTTTTAGTTTTACTTGGGAGCTGAAATATATGCGTATTTTATTAACCTGTATATTCTGCTACCAAAAAATTGTGCTCTTTTGATAGAATAGCTGTTCAAAAGAAATTATTTCCAATAATTGTCATTCAGTAGCTGAGAACTTCTTTCTGCTCAGCAAGTGGCAGGTCACATTGAATATATTACAACGATTATTCTCTTTTTTTTCGTTTGTATAATGATTTTAACTTCAAAATACCAGTTTCTGCAAGACCTAAGCTAAAGATTTCTGTTATACAGTCTTCCTTGAAGCAAACCCTCTTTTATCTTTTGTCAGTTAATACAGTTACGGTCTTTTGTTAAAATCGGTGTACAGTCCTCAAGGGATAATGACTTAGCCCATTCAAAATATTAATTTGGCTCTTCGAATCATTTGAAACCTGAATAAGGCAACATAAGTCCCTATATAGGTGCAGTAAAATTAGGACTCTCAATTCATTTATATCACATATTGCGAACAATCTATCCTGATTTTTCATGGATGGATGTGGGGCCACTTTATTCTTGCCCAGCAATTAACTATGACAAAAGGTTGAAGAAAATATCATAGGTTGAAGGGATTAACATCATCGATTGAAGATTCCTTTTCTTTAAAAATGTATTTAGGAGCATATTGATCAATATTGGATCTCTGACAAAAAAGTGGAGAATTATGAGAGAAGTAATTAAATAGAGAAGTAGAGCATGCTTTAATCAGTCTAGCTCGAGTTCCGCATGTTTACAAAATAAACTGAATTAGTTTATAAAATTGCATTCAGATCTAAATAATGAAAAATGTCATTTTACATCATAAGAAAAGTACTACAAACCCCCATATTTGATGGGCTTATAGGATTATCTATTCTCTTTAAATTCCCTGTCCTATCCATTGAAAAAGGATTCTAGGTCTTCAATTTTTTATCTTTTTTCTTGTGTTTATTCTTCAATTCAATGCTTTTTTGTACAGAGCTCAAATTGCATTCTGACCATTTGAGGGCTGAATTCAAGAGGAATCATTAGTACCTTAGATTGAGGCCCAGACAGTTCCAAACATAATACTCATTCCATTTTGTATAATATTTTGATAGAATAATATGCTTAGAGGACCCTTAAATAGGGCCATCATTCATTCCATTAGAGGAGATGTTATGGATATCAATAGCTCCTTTATTTTACCATCCTCCTTCTTGTTCTAGCATCCTTCTACCTTCTAAGTAACTGGAAGTCTCTTTTTATCATATCTGAAATGAATTTGTGGAAAATCAGCTAAAGACTTAATTGATCGAGTAGTTGGCCCCACCGCCATATATGCATACAGCCCTAGTGCCTGATAATAGCTTTGAATGAGGACTGTTTCTTGGAGGACTTAGGCTACTATCCATTGAAGCTTTGATCCATAAATTTAGTGACTCTTGGGGAGAGACTGAATTTATTCAAGATGAAATTGTTGTCTTTTCAATGACTGAACCAGGTCTAATATTTCAACAAAGGAGCATCAAGATTGCATATTCCTCACTAACACAGTCTTTGAATAACATAGCAATCTAATATGCCTCTGTGATTGTGTAAGGTTTTATGCACACTAAGACTTGGCTACTGATGTTGCCTATTCACAATCGTATTGAATATTTTCATTGTTTCCATGAAAAAAGTGGGCAAAGCATTGAGTCCAAAAACAACACCTGAATGGGGTACCACAATATCTCAATTGATTCTTCATTTGTTTTTGATCGTCCTTACATTATAATAATTGATGAAGAGTCATATTCAAAATTCTCAATGATTGATCAAAGGTCGATTACCTTTCCCCCCCCCATAAAGAGCATCATCCAAATCTGCAAGGTATTCCCACGTTCTTCATCTCTAATTTGAGAGAACTCGAGTCATTTTTTGAGGATTAGGTCTTTTAAATTGAACATTTTGAGTTTAAGGAGTTCAATATAAAAGATAAGGTGCCGCTATATAGATCGTTTGTTTGTTGGCTACGCTTCTTGCTCCTGTTTTCATTCATAATTAAGTATCTTCTTTTTTACTCCTAGAGATAATATTTCCTTTCTCTCAGGATGAGGAAAATCTCAGAAAATACTGATTGATCGTTAAATTAATATAAAGCTCCTGGCTGTAGCTTCCTTTACTGATATTCACTCAAGCCAGAATCAGACTCCAATTGGTTTCTGACTAGTGAGAAAGTAGATAAATAAATTTGTACAATGTATCTATTTTCTAATACCCTAAATTATGATTTTCAAGTGCAATGTTCAGCCAATAATCCGGACCCATGAGACTATAATCAATTATGCTTCACTCATCACTGTCTTTTGAATGGATGAGAATAGACTCATCATAGCTCTAATTTTTCTAGTTGAATCTCTTCTAATTATTGGATATTTAGATATTTGTCTTTCCATAAATCCAGAAATTCTTATACTCTATTTTTTAGGGAGTATAGAACCCTTTTCAATGACCGTGAAGCAGGATATAATCGTATAATATGCTAACTGTAAGCCGAAAATCACTATTTCTCTAAATAGAAAATTCATAATTCATAAGTCAAAAACAACTGAAATCCAAGCACATTGGAGTTCCTTTGTTCTGAAAGGTTGTATCAATGAGGAAAACTTCAGTGGTTGAACCCTTTGCTCTCACGAATCTGAATTCTCTGACCTAGATAAACGTAGAATTTCAAGGTTGAAATTTGGAAGTTAATCACCTCTTGAAATGATATCTGATTCTACAATTCAATCCTTCAGCTATTGGAACTCCTTGATCTATCCATGACATAAATGTGGTGCAGAGAATACCCTTTATCATGAAATAGCGCTCCATAGCCCGAGCTTTGTTTCTTGAAACCATGCAATATATCGAATCATGGTAGATTCTTAAATAGGATCCTTCTGCAGATAAATTGGAAAAAAAGAATAAACTATGGCTCAATGCAATTTATTTTCAGAAAAGGATTATTGGAATGGTCGAGTATGTATCATGTGCCAAGCTTAAATGAATGTAAGGCCATGGGAAGAATTAGGAGAGCCTTCTTGAAAGTAAGGGAAGAAATTTAATACATTTGAGATCGTTGGGAGAATTATAAGTTTAGGATCTTGATTTATAAAAGCTTCAAGTTAGAATACGAGCTATATTCACACCTTCATGCATTCATACAGGAGTAGGTATCAGAAATACAGTAAATATAGTTTAAGCTTGAAAATTATTTTTTTGAGAAAGACTTGAGGTAAGTAAATAATTCAGGATTTTGCAGGCGTCTAAGCATTTTATGTCTAAAGTACAAGTGTGCTTCTTTGTAAGTTACCCTTCCATGATAGATCCAATTTACGCTGAAATACTTGATAAATATGATTCCACCTTCCTTGAAGATTTTTTTAAAAGAAGATTGTTTTTGAGAGTCCTTTTTTGATGGAATTAACATCTCTTTAAACCTGTCCATGCAATCAACCAATTCTTTTCTCTCGTTAATATACTCTCTAAATTCTTCCAAGGTCAGGCTTGTTTCACAGTCTCTTTTAATAATATCATTGAAATATGGAATGAAGAGTGGCGAAAGAATAAAATTGCAGATCGCTCTTCCATAATTTTTGACTATATTTTTGGTACTTTTTACATCGTGAATGGAACTCGGTTTATGCGTTGTTGAACTGTAGCTGGTCTTTAGAATTGTTTTTGAAATTACTCCTCTTTTTGTTGTGGAATGACCAGCTTGGGATGAATCGTCTGTTTTTCGAGAAGCTAGCCTTGTCTGCATAGGTTCTGGCATTTGCCGGATCCCGTTCTCAGAATTGAACACCTTTGCTTTAAGAAATCTCATTCTTCTTTAGAACTGATATTAATAGTGATGAGATTAATGAGCCTTATATTTGATAAACTAACACCTTATACTTTTTAGAGATCATAAAATAATTTGGATGAACCCCTTTAAAGGAGAATTCTTCCAAGAAGGAATCAGTAGATCTATATTGGAAAAATCTAATATCTCTAGGTCTTGTTTGAAACTAATTAATCAAAGGAAACTCTTTTGTTTATTTCAGGACTACACTTAAAATAGATCTAGAATCACCACAATCAATCTCAAAATATTCTATTCTTTAGCCTCTGTTGAACCCTTCACCAACAGAAAGCCATTTCTCAAAAGAAAAAGCAAACCCAAATGAACAGTTTCATCTCTTTAAACCTTTCTTGAACTGTTAATAATTCTGCTGGGAGATCTTAACTCAGAATTTTCCCAGTAAACTTTAGTGAATAAATGCTTCAACATCCCTTATCTGCAATCCTGATTGCTTTCCCTTTTTTCCGAGCTCACTTGGATAGAGATGCTCTTTGATTATCAATCGCTCCTCTTTTCATTAGCGTTTGTTCTTAGGAATCAATTCTGATGAACAATTAAATGAGCTTTTATCAATATTGTTCATCATAACTCTCATAGCTAAACAATAAGGGTCTAATTATGCCCCTGAGCCTTAAGATGGGTCAATTAGTAGTATTATTCTAACTGTAGTAAAGCAGCTCGGTAGTAGCTGTTGGTTAAACATTAGATGTTAGATTACTATTCATTTTGAGCATCAAGGTCAGGAGTGGTAGATCACCAGTCAATACCGCACATTTTCTTGTCGGTTGAATTTTCTGGTTTATCTCTCAGGCATTTTTTTTTAATGAATGAGATGATTTACATTTTTAGATAGATTGATCTGAAAAATGGAATCTATCCTGGATCATTTGACTCTTTTGAGAAAGATTGTTCTCCTTCTTATCTCAAACATAGAGAGGTCTAATTTGATTCTCAACACTAGAATAGGGGAAAGGAATTTTGCTTCAGATTATAAATAATTCAAATTTAATTCTTTAGATTCATGACAAATACACTCAAGAGATAATTCTTAAAGCCTGAATTGACTCACTCCTATTGATTAAAGATCATTTAGGAAAAGAATAATGAAGTATAAAATCCCTGATATCATTTAATTCCCTAAGGTTTATACCCTGGAACTCAAGCTGATATTCTTCTCATTCTAGAATTCTATAATTTCGAGTCATGGTTCCATTTGTTTCAAAGCCCAAATAAAATTAAACTCATTTTTGGAAGAGAACAAAGATATCTGGGCTTTGAATACTTCCACACCCCAGTAAGATTATGGCTTATGTTTCCCTTGAATGTAAGATCCCAGGTTTTAGATGATAAGAACACACTTTTATCCCAGTCGATGACATTGATATGATATGGAAATTACATTTCCAAGGGAAAATTTTCACACCAGAAAATAGGCTATTTCTCAATGTCTCGCATGACTCTAGATTCCAAAGAGCAGAATCTTTATACGCTCCCTGCGAAATAGACATGCCCAGAGTATTCATATCAATCTTATCAACTTTGTGAGATGTGAGCAATATTATCTTTGGTTGCTTCGAAGCAGGCTTCTCCGATTGTAGAGCTTAATGACTCATTCTATTCCAGAGTTTGCGTATCAACACCACCTATTAGGTTTGAGAAAATCAATTTGCTTTCAGAGTTGAAGTTTATTTGGAGTGCTCAATGCTAGTTGTAGGTTCAACACGAAAAGAGCCTAAGTATTCTAGAAGATTATTTTTCAAATTCAGGAGACTTTACGAAATCATGAGCTCTCTCAAGGTACTTTTTTATTTCACATCTCTTATCCCATAGTCTTATCGTCGAACCAAGTCCATCCCTCTCAAAAATCCAATTTTTTCTCTTCCTATTGTAATTGAAGATTGAAAAAGAATCAATGGAATCCCCAAAATTGTATCATGCTGTATTCCGGTAAGGCACTTTCCATCGTTTTTTGGACTTCTTCACTAGTCATGGACTCCGTTATAGCCTTCCAAAAAGGGCCCCTAAATTCATAACCTCATCGGGTTGATTAATTAAATGTGACCAAGCCTCATTATTTTTGATTCTGACTTGAGCTCTTTCAATAGGTTTAGAAAATATCCTGCTTTAGGAGAAAAAATATTCTCACTACCTCTCTTTCAAGTCAATTGATAGTCAGGCTATGGAATGTTTGCTTTCTTTAGATTGAACAATAATTACTTAATATATTCTAATTAATTCTTTTCGAACTCAAAAGAACACTTATCTTCTTTTCATATAGGAAAGAGGATAAGAAATTCCTCAATCTGAGTGAGTAAGACCCTGGATAATTAACTAGAGAGTGCTTTATCTTTAGAGAACGTTATCATCTTATACAATACTCGAGAACTATAGAAATTTAAGATTGCAAAATAACAACTTTAAATAAGGAGCATAACTTTTCCTTGTCCGAACAGTGAAATAGACAATTATTCCCAAGATATCATAGACATCGCATTACGAAATAGTTCTGCGGAAAATCATTTCTTGGCAAAAGACTTCAAATAAGTGAATAAATGGGGATTATTCAGACGCCTAAGCATTTTGTGTCTAAAGTACAAGTGGGACTCTTTGTATGTCACTCTCCCATGAAAGATCCAATTTACACTGAAATACTTGATAAATATGATTCCGCTCTTTTTGAAAATTCTTTTGAATGCGCCTTCCTTTTCAGAATCTGACTTAGAAACAATGAGCATCTCTTTAAACCTCTCTATGCAGTCAACTGCTTCCTTTCTCTCACTTATGTATTGTTGAAATTCTTCTAGAGTTACATTTTCTTTGTCCCGTTCGACAATATCGTTAAAATAAGGAAGGAAAAGTGGAGTGAGAATAAAATTACAGATAGCTCGGCCATAGTTCTTCACAATGTTTTTAGTGCTCTTTACATCGTGCATATTGGTGGCCCTCCCTGATTTTGGATTGTGAGAGGGTCGTTCACTGGATTTTTGGATATTTTTCTCAATCTTAGGGGGTTGAACATCAGAAGTAGAATCTAGAGTTTTTCGAGCAGAAAATCTTGTTTGGATGGGTTCCGGTATTTCCCGGATACCCTTCTCACTCTTGAATACTTTAGTTTTTAGGAATCTCATTTTTCTATTGGAATGCCAAATTATTATAGATAGGATTAATATGAGTTATTTCGGATTGTTAAAATAGTAAAATAGAAGAAGAATGACCTTATATTAAAATAAGCCTGGACTTTTCATTGATTTTCTGATATGAAAGAGCTTGAAATCTTAGAAATTCGAAGTTTATTTCCATATTTAGAATTTCTCAATGTGACTAATTCTAATTAAAAAACATTTAACATAAATCACAAAGCCCGTTTCAACTTTATCCTATAACTTATGCATTAACTATCGTCTTGACCCTCAGATTCTAGCCCCATTGCTCAAGCAGAGTATCTCTGCAAGTTCGTCTTACTAAGATACAGTTTTATATAAAAAAGAAAAAGCAAGTATTAATGAACACCCCAAGAGACTTTATATTCCCTGATTTTCACCAAGTTATGGAGCTAATACCTGGCGAAAAGTCTATTCTCTAATTTCTTCAGATGAGTATTTGGCTTATGATGAACCCAAAGGGTCAAGTAGAAATTGTAAATTTTCTTCAGCGCGATCCTACTTGTAACTCCAACATAGTCAATGGCTCTTTTTCGATAATATACTAATTAAGTTTATTGAATAGCGATTAGTATAAATACCTCAGTTTGGCTCCTTTGTTTGGACCTTCTTCTTGTCCCAGATAGGAATCAGAAATCACCTTATTTAGCTCTGGAATTATCAAGGATAATTGAGGGCTTAAAGTCAAATTGTGATGAACCATTAATCCTTGATAATATGTCGAGATATTTCTAACTCGCAAAACGTGGTGACATTATGGTCTCAAAGATGATTATGATTGATTCTTGGGTGAAACAGGCCAATTTACCTTGTTAAGTAGCCAGGTAAATTTATCAGGTGCCAAGTCTCTCCAATATGTTCGAAAAGTCGTCAAGTCTGGAATCGATTATTCAGGATGACTGTTTAGAATCTACTATAGCCCTTTTTCGTTTAGGTTGAAATATTTTCTGAGTGTTTTCTTTGTCTGGAAGGGAAGATTATGCAATAGAGATTTTTTAGTTAATGTCAAAAAAGAGGATATCATTCCAGCCAGCCAGGGCTTCTCCGCATGGGAAAATACAGCCCTAGTTAATAAAGGAATGATGTCCTATTCTTGACATCCTTGCATGTTACGATCCAAATGGAATTTGTCAACATTATAATTATTTCAAATTTAATTCCTAAGGACCCATTCATCTTGTGACTCATCATTCATAACGCATGCTAGAACAATGACCCAGGAAGCTGGATCTTTTAGTACTGCCGAATACTAGATTTCATATTTTATTTGAAAACCCATTAATTTTCTTTTATCTCTTAACTACTCCAACGTCTAAGCTCATGGTTTGCACCTTTGCTATTATTATTTTGTAAAGACAATTTGTTGAAAAAAGAAATGCTTCGCTATGATTTTGCCAGCAAATAGCCTGGATTCCATATCCTGAAACAACCTCTCTGGTTTTTCTTTCAAATTCTAGAATTTTATATATAGATTTCCATCTTTTCCCTTTAGATTTAGAGCCCAAATAAAATTAAACTTCATGCCGATGGAGTTCATAACACTCATCAAATTAGAATAGACCAGGCAAAAGGACATTTTGACCCAAGTACAGTTTCCATAATTATACCTGTCTCTTCTCAGGCTTGAAACTTTATGGCTTCAGAAGTTGATGTAAAATGAGTAGAATAAGGTCCTCATTACATCTTTGTGTTTCCTCAGTCAAAGAGTCTTCTTTAAAGAGTTCCAACTAACATTGTCCTCTCGATATTGCCAAACAGGAAGGGACGATATTTAGCGTATCCTTTGTAATGGAGTGTAGGAGGTTGATAAGCTTAGACTTCTTTTTAGCATCATTATATTGAAATTCTAGCACAACAAAACAAAGTAAATTACTTTAGGAAAGTTGGTTAGCATTTCTTTAGTCAAAAGTCTCTAGAGAACGAAACTTTGTTTTGGAAATGCTGAAAATAGACTGGTGGTTGACATCGATCTTTGAGGTTGTGGGCTCTTATGGGATGAGTGTAACTCTACTCCTTTATGGGTAAAAAGTTCATTCTACTTTCTTAAGCTCTGTTGAAGATGTAATCAGTCATCAGGCTTCGGCCAGGACAGTTGAATAAAAACATGCGAACCTTACATTTCAATTTACTTTCAAACCAAAGCAGTAGTTAGGCATATAGGTTAAGGTGGGAGGTATCACCGTCATAGAGTCTTTTTTAGTTTTTCCCTCCCTGATGGTGATATCTAGACAAACTTTCATGAGGAATGTTAATTCAACTAGATGAAAAATCATCAATTTAATATTTCGCTAGAGATTCCAGAACTGCTCGCTTCTTGTTATGGGAAGAATAATAAGTTAGCTACCTGTAGTTTCAAAATGTAAGGAAAGGACAGCACAATTAGAAAAAGTTGTGTGCATCAAAATAATATGAATAATTTGTGTATATATTCTAATTAAAGTTCTTTATGCTAAAAGTCTTCTGGTAAGAGCTGTGAATAGTCCAAATGAGATCTAAGAAGGGTCTCGATGGTAACAGCATAGTTTTACTCATTGAAAGTTTGTCTGTAACTCTTATAGTGCAGGAGCCTCAATAATTTGTGGGGTCTTGAATATATTATCTTCACTCATTTTGAATTCTTGATAGATGTAAAATCATTGAATAGTATTTGCTAGTGTTGTAAATTAGAATTCCGCCATTATCCCGTTGTTTTGCCATATTAGTACTTCAAATTTTCAATCTATTCTTGATGGCAGATAGATCTTTTATTCATCTTAATACGAATCTTATATCGACAATCTTCAACAATTCTATGATGAATAATCTTAGAAATCCTCATCAATAATAATATTCTAGTAAATGAAATTAAAATTCCTTTGGGGAAGAAAATGAACAGCAAAAGTGACTATGCCGAGCTCGATCTGTCAGGTTCCCTCAAGAAACCAGACCACAATATATTTTTGATATCTTATGGTGCAGAGTAGCACTCTGCAATATTTTTCCTATGCAGAAATTCTGACTTAAGAACGAAAATTTCGTCAGCCATGCAGTTTTATTCTATGGTAACGAGAAAGCCTAAATTAACTTTTAGTAAGATGAATAATCTAATACTTCCTATCTTCTTTAGACAAAGCAATCTGAAAAATCAGAACAGGAATCCTTATGAATTCTTTTTCTGATACTTTCAATAATATAAATCAATGATTATATTGGCCATGGGTTTAGAAAATCATTAATTCTCTCACCAATCAGGCTCATTGAAGATATGACTATAAGCAAAGGTTAAGAGTCCTCCCGAATTTAAGATGATGATCCTCAAAATTAGTTATAGATCAACCTCTTCAGTAAGAGATTAGTCGGTTGTCTTGGAATAGATGCATACATACAGAAACATGATCCATTATTATCTAAATCCTATTACAAAACCGGTCTGAAATAATCTTATCACCAGAACAAAATCCTGTGTACAATTCCTATAGAAAAAATAATTTTTCAAAAAATATTGAAATAAAATTTATGCGTCGATATCTTAAAGGAGAAAAAGATTTTACTCTTTTCGCCTACTATCAGCGTCTTTTCAAGAAGCCTAAATACAAGTTAGTTCCCAAAGACTTCCCAATAAGTGAGGGCCAAGATCCTGAAGTAGTAAGCTATCTTCACAAAGTTTTCAAGAAGAAAAGACCAGCAATAAAAAATATCTCTTTGGAAAACCCTGACAATTCATATCTAATTTTACGAAACATAGTAAACAAATCCTCATTTACTTGCTTCTTCACTACAAAGCTATCGGGCCCTTTCATTAACAGAAAACGTGAATTACTAAGATATTTCTTCAAAAAAGCACTGATAAATAGGCTGGAATTCGAAATACAAGGAAGATGGCCCAACATGAGCAAGATGATGCGAAGCTTTATTCAAGTCATATATAAAAAGATTCAGAATGTGAATTATTGTATCACAGGAGACTTAAAACTTGAAGCAGGAATAAGGGCACTTATTCCACTCAGAAAATTAAAACACTTAAGAAGTGTATCTATTTCGTCAAAAGAAGGGTACTTCCATCCCATTAATGGCAAAGTCATAAAGAAAATCTTCAGAAGAAGTGGCAACCTTGAAGGACTTTATATCCAAGAACCTTTCAAATTAAAATCTGCTAACCAACTTGCTTCCCTGAAAGAGGCC
>Ga0065720_1003821_pt1 | contig 20455 bp, 15 predicted proteins | sample Thericmetagenome_FD_59107 | JGI IMG/M metagenome (GOLD analysis project Ga0065720, IMG submission 59107) | Thermophilic microbial communities from the Joint Bioenergy Institute, California, USA of rice/straw/compost enrichment - eDNA_2 v2... | ecosystem: Engineered > Solid waste > Grass >...
GTGTTGACATCCGCGATTTTGTCCAGACCTGGCAGCGACCGCACCATCTCCTCGATCGTATATGTACCGGCCCTGTAACTCTGGAAGTTCGTCGGATCTCCGTTGGTGGCCTGGCCTGAGATGGTCCCTCCGGTTCCGATGACGATGACGTTCGGCAGGTCCGAGATGATCTGCCTGGCCGTGATCCGCGGAATATTGACGAGGTTCTCCTCCGCGGCCAATACCTGCGCCGGGCGTGAAGCCTGGACGAACCCGCTGATCGATGCGATCAGGAGCATCACCAGCAGGATGATCCACGCTTTGCGCGCAAACCGACTTTCCACATGACTCTCCATCGTTTCCTCTCCTCCCATGTGTTATATTATTTTACATAATATAGCTGGCAAAGCAAATAATAGCGATAAATATTCCGTATTTCAACCTCCTTGCGTAAATTTGTATCACATATATATGATCACTGATCGATTATATGTCAATTTATATTACTTTTATCTAACGCAATATAGCTCATCTGGCGGGATTAGCGGTCAAACCCGGATCACCTGGCAGGCATCCTCATGCATGACGGAATGCGCGCGCGGACAGACTGTTAATGATCACTCCGCTGGAAAGAGTCACCAGCGTGATGAGGAAAAGGATCAGCAGCGGCGTGAGCCCCGAATGGCTAATGACTGCCTGCCCTTGTATAAACAGGGATTGGGCTGGATCATCCCGGCGTTGGTCGGCGGCGTGCTCGGACTTATCCTGACATGGTTCGGCATCGGACGACGGGCGCAGGATGGATCCGCTTGCAGGCCATGAAAAAGGGCGGACCCCTCCGGCGGTGTCGACGGTGATGCCGACTCATGCTGACATGGTTCGGCGCCAGACGACAACGCAGGATGGATCCGCCCTCTGTGAGATTATTATGACAGGTCACTCCGTCAGGACTCGAAACGGAACCAGGCAAAGTCGAAGCTCGACCCGGGCAGGAAGATGAACGTCACCTTCTGCACACCTGCCACCCGCTCCAGTTCAAATGTCCTCTCTTCATAGCCTTCCGAATGCGTGAATTCCACGAGCTGATTGCTCGCTTCGCCTTCACCCGTGAAGCGAATATGAACCGTGTTCTTGTCGATCGGCGAGCGCCCGCAGATGACGAGTCTCTTCGCCCCCTGCTCGCCGAAATCCATGTCGTCGAACTCCAGCGAGACGTTGTTGCCGATGCCTTCCACGCGTCCATCACGGATCTCGAACGCGTCTCCGTAGATGCGGTCGCAGTCAGCGGCGGCATTCCGCGCGAAGGCCCGGTTCAGCCGCGCGAAGGAGAAGCCCTTGATATGAATCTTCGCCTTCGTGACGAAGCAGATCGAGGTCAGACCGCGGAGGCGCCGCGGCAGCTTGTAGGTCTCCTCCTGATAGACGTTCCAGATCGGTTGCTTCTGATACGTCACCGTCGTCAGGCGCTCGCTGCCTTCCTCGCCCGGCATGCCTTCCCAGATCTCGATCTCGTACGGCTTGTCGGACAGCGCGAAGATCGGGATCGTGATCGTATCGGAGCCGTAGGGGCCGAAGTCAAGGTTGCGGAAGCCGACCTGCGACTTACCGTCGCGAGCCGTCGCCACGCCCCGCTCATTGCCGTTGCCGACGTCGCCGACGCTGACATCATAGAGCCCGCCGGCGATGAAGCCGTATGGGTCCTTGCAGGCGATGCCCAGCCCTTCCGCCGCAAACTCCAGCTGCGAGATCAGCTTCGTCCGGTCCGTGCAGTTCTTGCTCGTGCAGCGGATGCGGAACGAACCGTCGCCCAGCGCCGTCACCTTCGCCTCCAGGCCATTTGCTTCCACCCTGGCGATGTTGGAAACGATGCCCGCGTCGTTGACCGCGCTCCATTCCACCTCGCGGTACGACGCATGCTCCGGATAGAGGCGGGCGCGCACGGTGATCTCCCGCAGGTCGGGACCGAGCTTCCGGCCGGACTCGCTGATGATCTCGATCTTGCGCACCGGCACCTCGTCGGCCGAGCTCATGACGATCGGCAGGTCTTCGTTCCGCTGAATGGCCGTGATGCCGGTCAGGTCCGCGTCTTCCGCCGGGAGAGCCTCCAGCTCGATCATGGCAGGCTCCAGGGATGGGGAAGTCACCTGGACGCGGATCGGTCCGCTCTCCAGCGTCGCCCCGATGATCGCCATCAGCTTGCCGTTGAACAGCCGTCGGCTCATCCCCTTGTACTGGTCATAATCGGTGCTGTCGCCGTTGTCCAGACCGAGCAGCCGTCCCGCCCCGCTCACCTCGACGCGCACCCGGTTGTTCGCGTTGGCCACGTGCCGTCCTTCCTCATCGTCCATGCTGATCTCGAGGAAGATGAGGTCGCGGCCGTCGGCCTTCAGCTGCCGCTTGTCCGGGGTGAGCCGGATCCGCTTCGCATCCCCGAAGGATCGCTGCACATCGGTGGCGATCACGCGGCCGTCCTCGTCCATCGCGACCGCTTCCAGCTCCCCGGGCTCATAAGGCACCTTCCACCAGCCGACGAGCTTCGTACCCTGCTTGTGCTCCGGCTCGAACACGCCCAGCGATCTGCCGTTCAGCTTCAGCTCGACCTTCGGCGCATTGGTGGCGACGCGCACGTCGATGATCTGGCCTTCGTTCCAATCCCAATACGGGAAGATATGCACCATCGGACGCTTCCTGTAATCGGTCCAGGCGGCCTGATAGATGTAGTACGAATCCTTCGGGAACGTCGCCGTGTCGATCTGGCCGAAGTACGAGTTCTTCGTATGATAAGGCGTCGGCTCGCCGATATAGTCGAAGCCCGTCCAGACGAACTGGCCGAGGGAGAACGGCGTGTCCCGCTCCGCGATGATGCACGCTTCCGTCGACTTCGCCCCCCAGCTCGTCGTGCTGTTGCCGAGCGCCGAGCATTGCTCGTCATCATCGGCGAGGATCGGCTGCTCGAACGGGAAGTGATAGACGCCCCGGCTCTGCACGACCGATCCGGTCTCGCTGCCGTAGATGATCCAGTCCGGATGCGCCGCATGGTGCTCGCGGTAGTATTTCTCCGCGTAGTTATAGCCGGCCACCTTGACGATGTCGGCGCATTGCTGCGCATTGTCCCATGGCATGTAGTTCGACCCGATGGTCACCCTGCCGTTCTGCTTCGGATCGTGCTTCAGCACTTCCGCCATCAGCATGCGCGTCACTTCCTGCCCCCGCTCGTCCGCGTGGGTGTCGTAGATCTCGTTGCCGATGCTCCACATGATCAGGCTCGGGTGATTGCGGTCCCGCCGCACCCAGCTGCGCACGTCCTTCGCCATCCATTCCGGGAAGAAGCGGGCGTAGTCGTAGCGGGTCTTCGGCCTCTCCCACATGTCGAAGGCTTCGGAGACGATCAGCATCCCCATCTCGTCGGCCAGATCCATCAGCTCCCGGGCCGGCATGTTGTGCGCCGTGCGGATCGCGTTGACGCCCATCGCCCGCAGGATCCCGATCCTTCTCCGCATCGCCTGCACGTTGAATGCCGCGCCCAGCGCTCCCAGGTCATGATGCTCGCATACGCCGTTCAGCTTCAGCTTCCGGCCGTTCAGCACAAGCCCCTGCTCCGGGTCCATCACGACGCTGCGGAATCCGACCTTCGTCGACACCTGCTCGACAGGAGTCGACCGGCCGTTCAGCTTCAGCTCGGTCACGAGCTCATACAGCTGCGGCTGGTCCGGGCTCCAGAGGAGAGGGTTCGACACCCGAAGCTGCAGGCGGCTCAGTGCCGCTCCATCCTGCTGCGGAGAGAGTCGCTCCGCCGCCGAGGCAACCGCCTCGCCATGCAGCAGCAGCGTATGGGACAGCTCCGCATCCTCCGCCAGGCTCAGCTCCGTCTCGATCTCGACCAGCCCATCATCGCCCAGCTGCTTCGTCGATACGTAGATGCCGTCGGTCACGATGTGGCTCGGGCCCCGCACTTTCAGCCAAACATTGCGATAGATGCCGGCGCCGGAGTACCAGCGGCTGTTCGGCGCCTGATGAACGACCTTGACGAGGATCTCGTTCGCCCCATCCTTCAGCGCCTCCGTCATCTCATGCTCGAAGGAGGAATAGCCGTACTTCCACTCGCCGATCAGCCTGCCGTTCACATAGACGGAGGAGTCCATGTAGACCCCGTCGAAGCAGAGGAGGAGCTGCTCCGCATCACCTTCCTGCCCTTTGGCATAATGAAAGATCTTGCGATACCAGCCGATGCTGTCCTCATACAGGTCGAGCGTGTTGTAGATGAGCCAATCATGCGGCAGATCGACCGGCGTGAAGGACAAGCCCGAGCAATCCTCCGCATCCAGTCCGCTCTTCGCGAACTCCCAACCATCGTTAAACAGTATCCTGCGATTCAACAGGCACACCCGCTTTCCTTGTCAGATCTTCCGGACTTCAGGTCCGGTTCCGTCAGAACCCCGCTCGTTCGAGCGGTCTCGTTCCATTGTCGCGTCCATTGTAGCATACGGGTGGAGCACCCGCTATCAGCCATTCTGCACTACTTTTCATGGAATAATTAGATGTTCCGACGCTTCGCATATTATGTTCGAGCCGCATTGGATCATCGGGATGATCTGCGCTTATTCCATATATGCAACCTTGTCGAAAGGCAAAAATACAGCTTCACGCCATATTTATCTATCATTATTCCATACGAAGCTGACCGATTGTCCCTTACAATGGAGACAGATCTGCATGACACATATCAATCATGGGAGGTAGATCAGATGGGCAAGATTACGTTTCTGGGGGCAGGGAGCACGGTTTTTGCCAAGAATGTGCTGGGGGATGTGATGCTCACTCCCGCGCTGCAGGGCTTCGAGCTGGCCCTGTTCGACATCGATCATGAGCGGCTGAACGACTCGCGGATGATGCTGGAGAATCTGCAGAAAACGACGGGCAGCACCTGCAAGGTCAAGGCCTACACGGACCGCAAGGAAGCGCTGCGCGGCGCGAAGTATGTGATCAACGCGATCCAGGTCGGAGGGTATGATCCCTGCACGATCACGGATTTCGAGGTGCCGAAGAAGTATGGCCTCAGGCAGACGATCGGCGACACGGTCGGGATCGGCGGCATCTTCCGCAACCTGCGCACGATCCCCGTGATGCTGGATTTCGCCAGGGATATCCGCGAGGTATGTCCGAACGCCCTGTTCCTGAACTATACGAATCCGATGGCCGTGCTGACGAATGTGATGATCACCCACGGCGGGGTCAATACGGTCGGGCTCTGCCACAGCGTGCAGCATTGCATCCCGGGATTGTTCGGCAACCTGGGCATGGACCAGACGGGCGTGCAGGCGAAGATCGCCGGCATCAACCATATGGCCTGGCTGCTCGAGGTGACGCGCGACGGCGTCGATCTGTACCCCGAGATCAAGCGGCGCGCCAGGGAGAAGCAGAAGGAGAAGCATTGGGACATGGTGCGCTATGAGATCATGTTCAAATTCGGCTACTACGTCACCGAGTCCTCCGAGCATAATGCGGAATACCATCCGTATTTCATCAAGCGGCAGTATCCGGAGCTGATCGACAAGCTGAACATCCCGCTGGATGAGTATCCGCGCCGTTGCGTGGCCCAGATCGAGGGCTGGAAGAAGATGCGGAACGACCTCGTGAACAATCAGTCGCTGACCCACGAGCGGTCTCATGAATATGCCTCCTATATCATGGAAGCGATCGAAACCGATGTGCCGTTCAAGATCGGCGGCAATGTGATGAACACCGGGCTGATCACGAATCTGCCGAGCAATGCGTGCGTCGAAGTGCCTTGCCTCGTCGACCGGAACGGAGTGCAGCCGACCTATGTCGGAGCTCTGCCGCCGCAGCTCGCCGCGCTCAATATGACGAACATCAACACGCAGCTGCTGACGATCGAGGCGGCGATTACCGGCAAGAAGGAGCACATCTATCATGCGGCGATGCTGGATCCGCATACCGCGGCGGAGCTGACGCTGGACGAGATCGTCGCCCTGTGCGACGACCTGATCGAGGCGCACGGCGACTGGCTGCCGAAGTTCAGCTGAGCCTGTTCACGCAGGTTGTCCAGCCCGGTTGAGTCTGTTAAGGCAGGACAGCCATCACGGTAGAATCCGGCAACACCGAGCGACCATCCGGCCTTGATCGATACCGCTGACGGACACGATCGGTCATGTGAAAAGGACACCAGAGGTTGCCATTGGCCGCAGCGGCTTGCGAAGAAGCCTTCCAGGCGGCCAAACAGGCCCTGGTGTCCTTGGGATGATCGTCTTGCCTTTGATGTACGAACCGATGCTCAGCGGGCAAGCCGCGACCTCATCGGAGAGACGCCATCACACCTGGCAGGATCACGGCTGAAGATCAATCCAATACCTCTGCACCCTCTTGCCGTTGAAGAACGTTTCATTCTCCAGGACGCCGCCGCAGCGCAGGATCGTCCGGCGCGCCCCCTCATGGTCTTCATCGCAGGTGACCAGCACGCGACTGAGGCCCAGCCTGCCTGCCTCAGACAACGCCAGCCGAAGCTGCTCCACCGCGTACCCTCTGCGCCGTGCGCCGGGTCGGATGCCGAAGCTGATGTGGCCACCGATCTTCAGCAGATGCTCGTTCAACTCGTGCCGGATGTTCACCGCACCGATCATCCGCCCTTCCCCGTCGATCGACCAGAAGGTGGAACTGTTGACCGTCTTGCGGTGACCGGTCGGTTCCGTCTTCATCCTCTCCAGCGCGCTGACATAAGCGGCAAAATCCTCATCATCCATCCGCAGCACAAATGGCTCGATCTTCTCTCCCGTCTGCTCCCACTCGGCCATCATGTCCCGAAACTCCGCCTCATACCGGACCGATGGATAGACAAGAGTGAGCCGGGATGGACGATCATGGACCTCGTTCATGATACCACCTGCTTTCTCCGATGATGATTCGCCTCTAACCTAGCGAATCGTGATCTTCGTCTCCGCCGTCAGCTCAACCGGGTCGATCGCCTCGCCGGATGGCAGTCTCGCCAGGATGACCGCACGCACGACATAGGTGCCGGGCGCCAGCCGATCTCCCTCATCGTTGACATAACTCCATTCCTCTTCATAGGTCACCGACTCATCGGCCGCAAGCTCCCAATCGATGATCATCGAAATAAAGGAAAAATGCATCGACCATTGATAAACGTTATTCCCCTGCTCATCCGTTACAACTATCTCGTATCGTTGACCGCTGGAGGAGGTGAGCTTCAGGTCCCGGCCAGAGATGTTGCGCAGCGTCATCCGGATCTTCGCCAGCTCCTCTCCCTGCTCCACTTCGAGCGTCGTTGCCAGCATGCCGCTCATCGGCTCATGCTGCTTCTCGGGGACAGGGATCCGCAACTTCGCTTCATCGATGGTGAGCCTGTTCCCGGGACGGACTTCGATGATCTTCGTGCCTGGCGAAGGGGATATGTCGGGATTGCCGCCCAGGCTGACAGCCTGGCGATAGTCGATGACCACCTCGGGCTCGGGCGGTGTTGCGGTCCTGACGCCAGAGGGCTCCGACCGCTCGTCCGGAGAAGGTTCGGAAGCTTCCGCAGCATCCTCCGTTCCATCTGCTGCCGTCTCTTCCCCCGATGCATCCGGCAATGGATCACGAACACCTCCGGCGGTCACCTCTTCGGTCGTATCCGCTCCATCCTCATAAGCACATCCTGCCATCGCCATCCATCCGGCCAACAGCATGATCGCCGTCGCCAGGCGGGCCGTACGCCGATGCCAACCGTTTAGCAACACGATCATCACCTCAACCATGATTATTCATCCTGATTGACGCTAGCGTCCCAGACAAGGTTGCATCCATAACAGTCCCCCGTTACATCAGCGTCTCCGTGCGCATCGTGAAGCCTTCGATCACCGCATCCTCGTCCACTTCGATCAGGATGCACCGCTTGCCCTGGTAGCGGACCTGGCGCACGTATCTCAGATCCTGCGGGCTGATCGAGATCGTCGCCACCTTCGTCTCGATCCTGATCGACTTGGCCTCGAACTTCGGCAATACGCTGGTCGCCTTCAGCTCATACTTCTCGTCGTCGACCACCTGCCGGAACGCCAGCTCCACCTTCTCCTTCGTGACGTCCTCCACGCCGCTCGCCGTCAGGATGCGCTCCACATCGCGCACATCCAGCTTCGGCGGCTCCTCTTCCTCGTGATCCTCGATCAGGCGATGGATCTCTTCGTAGACGTGGGCCAGCGTCGAAGCCTCCAGNTCGTCGCCCGCCACCTCGCGCACGATCTCCTCGAACACCGCCTTGTCCTGCCTGGCCGTNGCGCGAAGNTCNCCGTTCAGCACNTCCTCGATGAAGCGCATGTCAGGTTCATGGGCCTTGCCGGAAGCATACAGGATGTGATTCACATCCATCGCGTCGTCGGTGATGCATGGGAACAGGAAGCCTCCTTCCGGCGAAGCGAGCTTGATGATCGGGTCAACCGCCACTTGGGAGCGGAATTCCCGGCTCACGTAATCAAACACGATCGACTTCGGAGGCTGCTCCGTCTTATTGATCGTGCACAGGATGAAGCCGAAGGCGTACACCTCGTCCTTCTCGCTCTCCTCCGACTCCTCGCTCCGCTGCTTCATCGGCTTGAAATACTCCCCGCGGATGAAGGTGATGACCGTGTCCTGCCCGAACTGGTGGTCATCCTTCAGCATCTTGCTGACGAGGCGAAGCATGTGGTCCTTCCAGTCCTCCAGGCTCTTCGCCTGCATCGCCTCGAGCAGAAGCGGCTGCGCATGATCCTCCTCCGCCTCGCCCTGGAACCTCAGCTCGAACAGCTTCTCATCCATCCGTCCGCTGAGCAGCTTCCGGAAATTGCCCATGAACAGCTCCTGCTGATCCTTCTCCAGGAAGGCGAATGGCTGCGCCTCATAATGGTAGATCTCGCTGCTTTCCTTCATAATATAGACGTGCAAGATATCAAATACCCTGAGAGCATCATGATCAGGCTTGATATGTCTGCGAATCCATGCGATATCTTTGGCATTCATCGGTACCGACAACTCCCGTACTCAGTTATGATAAGGCGGAAACCGACGGGAGCGGCGCATGCCGATGCGCCATCGCTTCCCATCAGCGAACATGGCCGAGACCGACAGGCACGATGTACAGGCCGGCTTCCGGATCAGTCCTGACGATCGTCTCCATGCCGTAAATATCCAGCAGGGTCTCCCGCGTGATCACCTGCTCCGGCTCGCCCTGAATGACCACCCGTCCGTCCTTCATCGCGATGATCCGGTCGCTGTAGCGGATCGCCTGGTTGATGTCATGCAGCACCATGACGACCGTCATGCCATGCTCGCGGTTGATCCTGCGGATCAGCTCGAGGATCTCATATTGATAATACATATCCAGATAGGTCGTGGGCTCGTCCAGGAACAGGAACGGCGTCTTCTGCGCCAGCGCCATGGCGATCCAGACCCTCTGCCGCTCACCGCCGGACAGGGCATCCAGCGTCTTGCTCCGCTTGCCCAGCAGGTTCGTGCACGCAAGCGCCCACTCGATCGCCTGCTGATCCTCTTCCGAGCCGGAGGCGAACCTCTCGCGATGCGGGATGCGCCCGTAGCCGACCAGCTTCTCGACGGTCAGATCGGATGGCGCCACGTTGTGCTGATGAACGACCGCCAGCTTCCTCGCCAGCTCTTTCGCCCTGTACGCCTGGAGGGACTTGCCGTCCAGGATCACCTGCCCGCTGTCCGGCGTCGCATTCTTCGACATGATGCTGAGCAGGGTGGACTTGCCGCTTCCATTGGGCCCGATGATGGTGGTGATCTTCCCTCTGGCGATCCGGCCGCTGATCGAGTGCAGCGTCTGTTTCGTGCGATCGTAGGCATAGGAGATTTGTTTAATTTCCATAGATCCGCTCACTCTTTCTCAGCAGGATGATGAGGACAGGCCCACCGATGACCGCCATGATGATCGAAGCGGGAATCTCGTGGGGCGGCATCAACGCCCGGCCGACCGTATCCGCGATGAGGATCAGCGCCGCTCCGGCCAGGATGGAGAATGGGGTGAGGATCCTGTGATCCGATCCGACCAGGAGTCTGCCGATATGAGGCACCAGCAGGCCCACAAAGGCAAATACTCCCGCGACCGAGGTGGCGACCGCCGCCAGCAACACCGCGATCATGGAGATCACGAAGCGCATCAGATTGACATTCAGCCCAAGGTTCCGGGCGGTCTTGTCCTCCAATGCGAGATAGTTGCACCATCTGCTGACGAGCAGAGCCAGCACAAGCCCGATCGAACCGCAGATGACCAGCGTCTCCGCCTCGCTCCACGTCTTCATCGACAGCGTGGAATTCATCTGGGTCAGCGACGAGATGAGCGAGCTGCCCTGCATGCCCAGCGCCTGCGCCAGACCGCTGAACACGGAATGGATGGCGATGCCGATCAGCACCATGCGCAGCGGATTCAGCCCGCCGCGCCAGGACAGGGCGTAGACGAGGAAGAAGCCCAACGCGCCGCCCAGGAACGCGAACAGCGGAGTGAAGAAATAAAGCGTCGGAAGCAGCGTGGCCATCAGCAGCGACATGAAGCTCGCGCCGGCGGAGACGCCGATGATCCCCGGATCGGCCAGGGGGTTGCGCATCACCGCCTGCAGCAGCAGCCCGCTCACGGACAGCGCGGCGCCGGCGAAGATGGCGATGATGATCCGCGGGAAGCGCAGATCCTTGATGATCTCGACCTGTTCATGACCGCCGAAGAGCAGGCCCGAGATCAGCTCCAGCGGCGTCACGCGCAGGCTGCCGGTAATCGCGGAGACGATGAACGCCAGGATCAGCAGGAGTATGACGGCGATCAGCGATATGACCTGTTTTCTCTTCATCCTACACATCCTCTGCTGCTAGTTCTGTACATCCGGGTACAAATATTGCTCCAGCACTTCAAGCGCCTCCACGGCTGCCAGGTTGCCCGTCGTGCCAAACAGTTCTTCCTCCAGATCGTAGACGCGGCCGTTCTTCACGGCGTTAAAATGCTTCCAGACATCGTTCGTGCGGAACTCCTCATCGAACATCTTCACGACCTCCTCCGGCATGCCATGCGCCGCCCGCAGGATGACATCCGGATTGGCCTGGTGCAGATATTCGGTATTCGAGGCCAGATATTCGGCCTCCTCGCCGACGATCACGTTCTTGCCGCCAGCCAGCCGGACGAGGTCCCCGATGTACGAGTTCTCCGTGGCCACGAGATAGCTGCCCGGGACGCCGAGCAGGATCAGGACGGTCGGCGCCTCGCGCCCCTTCACTTTCTCCTGGATCTCCGCGACCTTCCGCTCGAACCGCCGGACGATCGCCTCCGCCTGGGCCTTCCGGTCGTATCGCTCGCCGAGCGCCAGGATCTCACGATGCATCGCTTCGATGCTCTCCAGATTGACGTATGTCATCTGGATGCCCCGGTTGGCAAACAGCGGCTCCAGATCGTACTGAAGCGTCGTCACCGACAGCACCTCGGTCGGCTTCAGCGAGAGGATGATCTCCATGTCCGGACTCATCGGATTGCCCACCTCCTGGACCCCGACATATCGTTCAGGCAGGTCCTTGTAGCTGCTCGGGATGCCGACGAGATCCAGCTCCAGTGCATCCATGATCTCTGTCAATGCCACGGTCGTGGCGATGATCCGGTCACCGCCCGCATCCGCATCGATGACGGACGGACCGGCACCTGTTGATCCGCCGCCGCAGCCAGCCACGGCCAGGATCAACGCGAGCCATACTGCAACGGTTAACTTCAGCCGCTTGTTCATCCGAGTTGCTCCCTTGCTTGGATAGTGTTGATACGAACTTGTCTCTTGCGAATCCACGATTCGTTACGATCTCGCGAACCCGTGTGAGCTTGCGAATCCCTGCGAATTCGATTCCTGGCAAGCTTTCGAATTCCTGCAAGCGTTCGATTCCTTGCGCTTGCTTACGAAGCCTTGCGCGGCCGCCTGAACCAGATCGTCGCAGCGACGGCTGCCACGATCACGAGCAGCGCGCCAATGGCGATGAGAATCCACGGTGCGCTTCCCGCTGCAGGCTCGGACTCCTCCGCCGCATCCGCGGGCGCCAACGGCTCCTCGCCATCCGGCAGATCGCCTGCTTCATCGGCGGACGGTGCCTCTTCCTCGATCGCATCCCCGGACTCCTGTCCCGGATCAGCCGCATCGGCTTCGGTTGCCGCCGCAGCTTCCCCTCCGTTGCCAGCCGGGCTTGCGCCCTGATCGGCTGTCTCCGTCTGTTTCTGCGGCTCAGAAGCCTGAGCCTGCCGGTCCTGGGTGCTCTCCGAACGATCGGCGGCCTCCGCCGGCTTCGCAGGCGTCTCCTGCGCCGAAGGCGAGCTTGCTTCCGGCTTCTCCGAAGGCGTGGTGACCGGCGCAGCGTTCGCTTCGGAGGATTCGGACGCCGCAGGCTTCGTCGACACCGGGATGCCGCTGGCATCGAACTTGAGCCGGATATCGTACTGGTGGTCGTACTCGAAGCCGGGTATGCCGGTCACGATGATGTGAATCTTCCCGTTGATGGAACGGGACAGGTCATCGATCGGGAAGGTGACCACGCGCGTCTGCCGGTCGGCATCCTCGCTTACCGTCACCACATCGTTGTATGCCTGTCCGGCATGGGATTGCACCTTGAACTCCTGCCACCAGGAGCTGTTCTTCAGTGTGAGCAGCGCCTGAATCTTGCCATGTTCGATATGGATCTCTGCCGTTCCGTCCACATAGTCGCTTGTCGCCGAGATCTCATCCGACGTATCCTTGAGCACCTGGAACGGCACCTGATATTGGCCATCCTCGTAAGTGATCGCTTCCGCATGCGCTGTCTGTCCGCCCGCCAGCCCCAGAGCCGCCAGCGCCAGCATCATGCAGGCGATCATCCATCCTTTGCCTCTCGACATGATCGTCCTGATTCCCCCTTTTGGTCACACATCTCCTGATCATGCCAAAGCCGGCATCGCTGACCTGCGACGCCGGCGTATGGATCAGGAATGATCGTTACTGAAGTGCTTCCAGCATGGCATGGATCACCTTCGCTGCTTGCGCGCGATTGGCGTGATCCTTCGGCGCGAAGAAGGTCTGGTTGCCCTTCTCGATGCCGTTGATGATATCCAGCGCTGCCGCCGCATCGACAGCGTCCTTCGCGTAGGAAGCGATCTCCGCTGCATCGGCGAATTGGACCGGCGCGGTCAACTGAGCCGTCAGCTCAGGCTTCACATGCTTCACAGCGCGGACGACCATCGTCACCATCTGTTCGCGGGTGATCTGATCGTTCGGGTTAAACTTGCCTTCGCTGCCGAGCACGATGCCGACGCGGTTGGCCGCTTCGATCTCTTGCGCCGCCCAGGTCAGGGTCTCCGGCACATCGGAGAACAGCCCTTCATAGGCTTCGAGCGGCAGGTCAAGCGCGCGCGCGAGCATCACGGCGAATTGGGCGCGGGTAACGACCGCATTCGGAGCGAAGCGATCTGCGCTCACGCCGTTCAGGATGCCTTGCGTGGCGAGCTCCTCGATATAGGACTTCGCCCAGGAATCCTGGATGTCTGCGAACGTGACCACTTGGGCCGCGGTTTCCACCGGCGTAACGGTCGCCGGGTCGAAGGCGATGCGCACGTCATAGCTGCCGGTATAGTCGCGAGCCGCTACGTATATCTGAACCTTGGCATTCAGGACGGCGGACAGCGTCGGCACCTGGAAGCGAATGTCCCGGGTATTGGCCTCCACGTCCACATGGACCACATCCGCATCGACGTACTCGCCGTCGTAGGCCACCTGGAATCCGGAGATTTGCTCATGATTGGTCAGGGTGATCGTCGCGTACAGCTGGCCGTCTGCCACCGTCAGACGTGCGGGAGTCGCCACGTATCCGGCCATGGAGGAAGCCTTGTCCTCCGTCGCATGCAGGACCTGGAACTCCACCGTGTACTCGCCGTCTTCATACCAGTTTTCATCCTCGTCATTCAGGTCATATGGCACGGCTTCATCCACGTTAAACTTCAGGCGAATGTCGTATGACTTGTCATAGCTGCCCATGCCCGGGATGCCGGTAACCGAGATGTGGATCCTGGCATTCAGGTGGTCGTTAATGTTCGGCACGCGGAACATCACCTCGCGGGTGTTGGCTTCCTCATCTTCACTGAGCACTTCGGCTTCCGCGAAGTTGTCTTCATCGAATGTTCCCGGCTGAGTCTCCTGAACCTGGATGGATTGCCACCATGCAGCATTCAGCAGCGTCAGGATGGCGTAAGTCTCGCCGTCCTCATCCACGAACAGATAGGCCTTATCCGCCACGTGTCCGCCCGCTGCAGAAGCTTCATCGACATCCGGCTTGAGCACCTGAAGCGGAACCTCATACATGCCTGGCACAAGCCCCGACTCATCAGCAAGCGGATGCGCCGGAACCACTGCCAGCATCACCAGCAATGCTGCAAATACGGTAAGCAATTTTCTCTTCAACTTGGTCTCCTCCTAGAATTGATCTTTTCTTCTTGCCTTGTCCCGCGACCTGAACATCCAGATCAGGAACAGGACGATCAGCACAACCGCTACGGCCGTCAGAGCGAGATACGCGATCTGCGAGGCAGAGAATTGCGAGTCCTGGCTCGCCAGCTCCGGCGCCGGTCCGATCCGCACCGCGCTCGACTCGTCAAACACGAGCCGCATCGCATAACGGTGGTCGTACACAGGCTCCATCTGTTCGATCCTGACGTGCGCCTGCATCTCGACAGGTTGAGCGGTGTCCTCCACGGCGAAACGGACGACGCGCAGATCCTGCTCCGTGTCCTCCGAGATGATCTCCACTTCCGCGGTTTCCTGTCCATGGACAACTGCGAGCTCCAGGATCCAGGACGCGTGATTCAGCGTAAGCTCCACGTACCGCTGCTCACCCAGGACGATCACCCTGGCAGGCTTCTCGAAATAGTCGTTGGCGATGGATACGGAATCCTTGGCTCCCTGATAGACCGTATAGGTCATCTCATATGTACCATCCTCGCCTGGTGCTGCCGCCGCTGGCTGGACCAGCGCAAGCACGAGCATGCCCATGATGCAGATCACTCTGCACAGCACATGCAGTCGTTCGATCCTCCGGAACTTCGTCGAACGAATGATGGCCCTCTCCCCCTTGTAGCTGACATGATTGGTCGGTTGCTGCAGTGATAATCATTCTCACCTGGTCATTGTAAGGAATACAGGACACAAAGGAAACCGGTTCCGCCCATTTGTCATCATTCGTTCACAGTCCTTTGTCAAATATTCGAACAACCGTCCACAAAAAGGCTGCAAAAAAAAGCAGGCTGTGAAATCACAGCCTGCCGTATGCGCGCAACGTCTTCAACCTCTCGACAGCAAGGTATCCGCGCCATTCCCACTCGACGACCGGACTGACCGTCACCCAGTTGATCGGCCAGCCTCCGTCCTCCTGCTGCCGGGCGATCAGCGCGTCCAGATGCAAGGTCAGCATCTCTTCGGAAACGAACTTCCGCGCATAGCTGTCCGGCGATGGCGCGATGTCGAGCACCTTCTGCACGTAACCTTCCGCATCCACATCCAGCTCGATCGATCCGGGCTTCCGCAGCCAGGCATCCAGCTTCGCCAGCTGGGGGATCGCCCGCTCCCGCTCCGGCGTATGGGTCAGGAAGGTCATCCATTGCAGGTATTCGTGGTAGCCGTTCGGCATCTCCTCCCGCTCCATCGTCCGCCAGATATAGTCCACACATTTCACGAACCATTCCTCGCGGGTGACCGACGGGTCGAACGTCTGCCGGTACAGCATCCCGATGATGCTGCCCGTCGGATTCAACGACGGCATGTTGTCGCGCCCCGGGTCCCACCACGGCGCGTGCGGGTACTCCCGGACGTTGGCATGCACGAATGGCAGCCCGCCCTCCGGCAGCGTGATCGACCGCAGATACCCGATCATCCTGCGGAACATCCCTTCGTCATAATGCCCGACCTCCATCATCGTCGTGAGCGCCACCTCCGTCGGCACCGGCTGGCTGTACGGGCAGCGAATATCCGGCTCCAGCGCATGGCCGAACCCGCCGTCCTCGTTCTGATAAGCGGCCAGCACCTGGATCACCGCTTCCCCGGACCCGCCCTCGAACCAATACTCGTAGCGCCTGCGATCGATCAGCCTCGCATGGCGATAGATGAAATCCCTGGCTCTGCTGAGCACCTTGTCTTCCATCCTGTCAGCTCCTCCGTTCCTTCTCCAGATTGGTATCCGGGTCGCGATCATATCTCTCCCTGACCTCGTCAGCCATCCGCCTGATCTCCTCCCGAAGCTGAACAGGCTCCAGCACCTCGGCATCCAGGGCCAATGAGTAGAAAAATTTGACCGCCCACCGCCACTCCTTCACGGGGCACATCACATCGAGCAGCCACTCCTCATCGCCGATCTGCCGGACGAGATGCCCGAAGTGCCTGTCCTGCTCGGCCAACAGTGCGCCGCGGTAGGTCAGCCTGGCATGAATGCGGACGCGATCGCCCATGAGACCCGCGCCGGACTGATCCGCCCTGGCCGCTCGTGCCTGCCCGCTCCCGGCCATCGCCCATTTCTCCGTCGCATCCGTCCTGGCCGCTGTCCCGCTGTGCCCCTTGCCCGTCGCGCCCCCGGCTCCCCTGGCGGTCACCCCCGTTGCCGGCTGCTCCAGCTCCGCGAATCCGCTCATCCGGTCGACGCGGAACGTGCGCTCCTCCTGATGCTCCCGCGAGTACGCTTCACAGTACCAGAAGCCATGGGAGGTGTAGATGCGCAGCGGCAAGAGCTCGAGCCATCTGCTCCGGGTCTCCGAGCGATAATGGACCCGCACCCAACGCGACTCGGCGGCGCAGCGGATGAGCAGTTCCAGGCTCGGGATGGAATAGTGCCGGTTCGGGATATCGAACTCCAGCCAGCGCATTCAGCGCGAAGAGGACAACCAGCGCCTCGTCGGAGCTAAACTGCAGCGGCGGCAGCTTGTACCCCTCCATCAGGCGATACCCTCCTGCAGGTCCGGGCATCGCGTAGAGGGGAACGCCCATCTCGGCGAGGGCCTGCATATCGCGAAGGATCGTGCGCTTCGACACCTCCAGCCGATCTGCCAGAGATTGCGCCGTCTCGGGTCCGTTCTGCAGACCATGACGATGGCCATCAGCCGGACAAACCTTTTCATCTCCCAACCTCCCGGATACAGCCTGATTATAATAAACAAATGGTGACAGCTTGTGTGTCACCATTTGAAGTCATGCCAGGATGTTTTTATCGCATGGTCGCTTCATTCATCTTACCATATTTCCGTGCGGCGCTCATCCATCATACCTTGAACCGGTCGATCATCGCCTTGAGCGTTTGCGCCATCTCGCTCAGCGATTCCGACTCGTGATGGATCTGCTCCATCATCGCGATCTGCTCCTCCGTCAGGGCGGAGATCGATTCGGAGCCCTCGGCCGTCCTCCGCGCGATATGGTTCAGCTCCTGCAGGGTCGCATAGACCTGCTCCGAGTTGGCCGACAGCTCCTCCGCCGCCGCGGAAGCCTCCTGCGCCTGCTCCGCCACCGTCAGCGCGGTGTTGACGATCCTGTCGAAGGCGCTGCCCGTACGCTCGACAACCGTCACTCCCTGCTCAAATTCCTGGATGCTGACGGTCGTTGTTTGCACGGCTGCTTCGATATCCGACTGCACCTGCTTGACGAGCTTGCTGATATTCTGCGCCGACGCCTTGGACATCTCTGATAGCTGCTGAACCTCCCGGGCCACCACCGCGAACCCTCGTCCCGCTTCACCCGCGCGCGCTGCCTCGATGGAAGCGTTGAGCGACAGGAGGCTCGTCTGGTTGGCGATGTCGCTGATGACGGTGACGATGTTGCTGATCTCGCCGGACCGCTGATTCAGATTCTGCATGACCGTCACGATCTGCTTCATCACTTGCCCGACGGCATGCATCCTGTCGATCGATTCGCGGATCAGGGATTGGCCGGCCTTGGCTTCGTCGACGGATTGGACCGACGCTTCATACGTGGTGGTCGCCGTGTCCGCGATCCGCTGAATGCCCTGGGCCATCTCCTCCATGGCGATGGTGCTCTGATGCGTGCTCTGCGCCTGCGAGTCGATGCCGGAGGCGATCTGCTGGGTCGCGTCCGCGATGCTCTTGCCAGCCTGTGTGGTCTCACCGATCGATTGCTGCAGCGATCTGGAGGATGCGGTCACCTTGTCCGCGCTGACCGTTACCTGGGCGACGAGCGATATGAGCTGCTGCTTCATCAGGTTGAAATTCGCCGCCAGATCTCCGATCTCATCCTTGTTGCGGACGATCACATCGCCGGTGGTCAGGTCGCCGGCCGCCACCCTCTTCGTGTCATCGGCGATTCTCCGGATCGGACGCGTGATATGATTCGAGAACAGCAGGATCAGGGCGATGCCCATGACCGTGCAGATCACGATGGCGATCACGGTGGTCATGAGGATCTGGGTCTGACCGGAACTGTAGTCCTGATAATAGGAGCCGGCCGCGACGATCCAATCCCATTCCGGTATCTCGACCGCATAGATGATCTTCGACGCTTCCCTGTCGCTGTTCGGCAACGGGAAGTTATAGATGCTGAAGCCTCCGCCATTCAGCGCCTTCTCGATGATATCCCTGGTATAATAGAAGCCGTCCGCGTTCCGGGCATCCCACAGGTTCTCGCCTTCGCGGTTGGGATGTGCCACCATGGTGCCTTCTTTGTCCAGCACGAAGAAATATCCATTCTCGCCGAGGTGGATGTTCTTGTTGATCGCGCGTGTGCCATCTTCCTGCAACGGCCCGAGCATCAGCTCCTTGGCCCGCCTCTGCGCCATCTCCTGAGACATGAATCCGCTGTTGGCCAGCTCGATGGAAGATTGGATGTTCTGCTGCATGGAGATGACGCTGTTTCGGATATTCTCCCGAACCAGTTGTTCGGTCTCGTCCTTCGCTACCTGATAACTGACGAATCCAACGACCAACGTGGGCAGGATCAACAGGATGATGCAGAAGGTCAACATTTTGGAACGAATGCCCAGTCGGATTTTCCCGTTTTTTGCCATTGTGATTGCTGTCAAGTTCTCGTCCTCCTATCATGTGGCAAATATTCTGGTTTTATTGATGTTAGTAGAAAGAATGGGAAAGATCAATGGCAGAAGTGTTAAAGTAAATATTTTTTTGTACATAAATGGATTTTATTGGATGATAATTATCGTCAATTGCTGCTCATGAGTCGATCAGGAATCTTCATGCACAGATGCTGGTCGATTGCCCATTTCGCTGCCAGACAAAAAAGAAACAGGCGATAACCTGCATGGAACAGGTTGCCGCCTGTGGGTGTGGGTCTCATCATATTCAAATACAAATACATGAATGCGTTGTTGCGTCTGGTCGCATTATCTGGACGCAATAACAAACATAAACCCGATCTGATCATTCCGAATTCGGGAACGGTCGTTCGTTACTTCCACTGCTTCTTCAACCAGTTGAGCGCCAGCTGGAACCAGGCTGCGGCCTCTGGGTTGATCTGGCTCGGCATGTCGGCCGTCGTCTCGTCCGCCAGGGACAGACCGTGCTCACCGCTCGTGAAGATATGCAGCTCATACGGAATGCCTTGCTTCGCCAGCGCGGAAGCGAACACGAGGGAATTGTGCGCGCTCACCAGCCCGTCCTCCGCCGTATGCCACATGAATACCGGAGGTGTGTGGGAGGAGACGTGCAGCACCGGACTTCTCTGCCTGAGCTGTTCCTCATTCGGCTCGGGCGTTCCGAACACAGCCTGGGCGGCCAGGCCGAACAGTCCCCTCTTGAACGGGTCTCCGCTGTTCAGCGAATCCTCATGCATGAAGAGGTAATCCAGCAGCGGGTAGCCCAGGATGAGGGCGCTCGGCTTGAACTGGTCATTGTCCGCACCCAGTCGCTCCTGCAGGAATGCCTCATGCCAATGCACGCCGAGGCTTGCGGCCAGATGTCCGCCCGCGGAGAATCCGGCCACCGCGATCCGATCCGGATCGATATGCCATTCCTCCGCATGGCGTCGCACCAGGGCGACCGTCTGCGCAAGATCGAGGAGCGGCTGCGGGAAGACGGAACGCGGATTGGCTGGCGGCGGGTTCTGAAAATCTCTTACCCATTCCTTGTAGTAGGTCGTATAGCGCAAGACGAAGGCGTGATATCCGGCCGCCGCGAAACGAAGGGCCACCGGCTCCGCCTCCCGATCCGATGTGCCCAGATAGGCGCCGCCCGGGCAGATGATGACCGCCGGCCGCTTCACGCCCGTCTGGAACTCTGGCGAGTTGTGGAGTATATAACACTGTACCCGCGCATCATCCCGGTCCTCCCATAGCTGAATCGTTTGCGTCAACATACACATAACCTCCCTCAATAAATTAATGTTTTCTCCGTTTTTCTCGCGTTTTCGCATGTTTTCATCTTTGACTTCCGAAGCTCCCTTGGATAATATTTGACGAAAAGTGAATATTTGGGATCGACCTGTTGGCGGGA
>Ga0065720_1000242_pt1 | contig 20436 bp, 17 predicted proteins | sample Thericmetagenome_FD_59107 | JGI IMG/M metagenome (GOLD analysis project Ga0065720, IMG submission 59107) | Thermophilic microbial communities from the Joint Bioenergy Institute, California, USA of rice/straw/compost enrichment - eDNA_2 v2... | ecosystem: Engineered > Solid waste > Grass >...
GTCCTTCAGCCGAGCAGCGTCGACAGGTGCCGCTCGACGACCGGCAGCACCTCGGCGACGGTGACCCGGCGACCCAGCTCCGCGCTGAGGGAGGTGGTGCCGGCGTCCCGGATGCCGCAGGGCACGATCCGGTCGAAGGCGCCCAGGTCACAGTCGCAGTTGATTGAGAAGCCGTGCTGGGTCACACCGCGGGACACCCGCAGCCCGAGGGCCGCCACCTTGCGGTCCGGCCCGCGGTCGTCGGCCGGCACCCAGACGCCGCTGCGGCCCTTGATGTCGACCCGCCGGGCGGCGGTCAGGCCCAGTTCGTGGCAGACGTCGACCAGCATCTGCTCGGTACGGCGGACGAACGCGACCACGTCCACCGGACGTCCGGTGTCGGCGCCGGGAAGCTTGATGATCGGGTAGCCGACGAGCTGCCCCGGACCGTGCCAGGTGATCTTTCCGCCCCGGTCGACGTCGATCACCGGGGTGTCGTCGGTCGGGCGGTCCCACGGCTCGGTGCGCTTGCCCGCGGTGTAGACGCTCGGGTGTTCGAGCAACAGGACGGTGTTCGGCCGCTCACCAGCAACGACCTCCGCGTGGATCCGGCGCTGCTCCGCCCACGCCTGCAGGTAGTCGATGGTGCCGAGGCGGACGCTGGTCAGCGTGGTCGCGGTGTCGGTCGCGACGACGGTGTCGGTCGATTCGACAACTGTGCTGGTCACGTCCTCAGCTTAGTTCGCTACCCGTCGGTCGGGCCGGTTCGTGGCCGGGGTCACCGTCGGTCCCGGCGGGTGGCCGGAGGCGGGAGTCGACCGTCGGCCCGGTCACCTCAGGCGGTCGGGATCCGCCAGAGCCAGACGTCGGCGACCCGCTCGGGCGGCCCGAGCAGCTGCGTGGTGGCGTCGAGAACGGCGTCGGGGTGCAGCCGGAACTTCGTGCCGTGCATCTGTGGGTCGAGCACCACCACCTCGACACCCCAGTACCGCAGGTCGTCGCGGGCGGCGGCGCGGTCGGCGTCGGTGATGGTCGGCACCTGGCCGGTTCTCGCCACCTCGGCGAGCAGGGTCTCGGTCGGGCGGGGCACCGGCCCGATCCGACCCCGTCCGCCCGGCCCGCCGGGCCCGAGGAAGAAGCCGGCCGGGATGGCGAACTCGCCCTGCCGGCGGGCCAGGGCGTACGCCTGCCAGCGCTGGCCGTCCGGGGTCAGGTCGATGGTGAGCGGCACCGGGGTGAGAACCCCGCCGGGTGAGACGTACTCCCGCCAGAGTCCCGAGGTGATGAAGTCGGGCAGCGGTTCCCGCTCGACCGTCAGCAGGGGGATCGGTACGAGCGGCACCAGCGCCACCGCGAAGCCGGCGAACCAGGCCGCCCTGGCCCGTGCGGTGGGGGCGGGCCGGGCCCGCAGCGCGTCGACGGTGTGCGCGAGGATCAGCCCGACCACCGGGGCCACCACGAAGGCGAGCCGGGACGGCAGCGCGGCGTCGAAGACCGGCAGGTGNCCGAGCAGGGCGTACGGCAGCGGGATGTCGGTGTGGACGCCGAGGATCTTCGCCCGCGGACCCCAGGAGAGCACGGTGAAGACCAGCGCGGTGACCGCCAGCGCCCGTAGCGTGGCGCGGCGGGCGGGGTCGGCGCGCCGCCAGAGCACGACGAGGCACACCACGGCCAGCACCAGCAGCGGAAGTCCGAAGAAGGAGTTCTCCTCGGTCGGGTTCGGCGCCAGCGACGTGCCGAGGCCGAGCGCCCCGGCAAGGGTCCGCTGCGGGTACGCGCCGTACGCGGCGATGTCCTCGGCGTGGATGACCAGGTCGAACCCGGTGCCGTGGAAGCTCTGCGGCCCGAGGAAGTGCATCCAGAGCGGGTACGCCAGCAGCGCGAACGCCACGACCGCGGTGACCGCCAGACCACGCAGGAAGTCCGCCAGCGCGGCGCGCGCCTCGGCCCGGCGCGACCGGTGCGCCGCCCAGGTGCCGAGGAAGACCCCGCAGGCCAGGGCGGTGAAGAAGAGCCCCTCGGCGGCGACGGAGAACGCCACCGTGACGAGGACGCCGAGCAGGACGCCGTTGCGCAGCCAGCGGCCGGGCTGGCGCAGCCGGAGCACGCCCCACACCAGCACCGGGGCGACCCAGCCGGCGCTCCAGTTCAGGTGGGCGTTGGCGTGTGCGACGACGCCGGGCGCGAAGCCGATCACCACCCCGCCGAGCAGGGCCGCCGGGCCGCTCGCGACGAGGTGCCGGGAGAGCAGCCAGTACCAGGCGAGGACGGAGCCGGCGAGGTTGAGCGTGAGCACCACCAGGAAGGTCGCCGGCGGTCCGATCAGGTAGGTCAGCGGCGCGAAGAGGACGCCGTAGACGGTGACCGAGGTGTTGACCGCGAGGTTGACCCCGTCCGGGGTGTTCATCAGCTCGGTGAAGAACAGGTCCCGGCCGTGGGTGAGGGCGTGCGCGCCGTAGGCCAGGAGCCACTCGAAGAGCGCCTGGTCGCTGGCGTTGACGGTGAGCGCCCGGCCGTTCGGGTCGGCCCACAGCCCGCTGGTGATCCACAGTGCCCCGACGACCGCGATCGCCGCCGCGAGCAGGTCTGTCCGGCGCCGGGCCGGTCGGTCGGCGACGGCGGGGGAGGACTGCGGGACCTGTTCGGCGAGGGCGGGCGGGGAGAGCGGCACGGGCGGAGGGTACCAACCCGGTGCCGACACGCCGGGAAACCCGGAGTCCTTGANGCTGGTAATGGTAATCATTTCCAATACAGACGGTGTCTGACAGTGTCCAGGAGGATTCCCANCGTGAAGGTTTCGTTCGTCGGCAAGGGTGGCAGCGGCAAGACCACCCTCGCCGCCCTCTTCGCCCGACATCTCGCGGCGGTGGACGCCGCGCCCGCGGCGGTCAGGGACCAGGCCGCCGACCCGGTCACGGCGCGGACCACACCGGGCGGGCCGCCGCTGCTGGCCATCGACGCCGACATCAACCAGCACCTGGCGACCGCGCTGGGTGCGACCGAGGAGGAGGCNGCCCGGCTGCCCGCGCTCGGCGACCACCTNGCCGAGATCAAGGAGTACCTGCGGGGCGACAACCCCCGGATCTCCTCGGCCGCCGCCATGGTCAAGACCACCCCACCCGGGCGTGGCTCCCGGCTGCTCCCCGTCGACGGCGTCAACCCGATCTACGACCGGCTGGTCCGGAGGGTGGGCGGGGTCCGGCTCGCGGTGACCGGGCCGCTCGGCGCCGAGGACCTCGGCGTCGCCTGCTACCACTCCAGGGTCGGGGCGGTGGAGCTGCTCCTCAACCACCTCCTCGACGGTCCGGGGGAGTACGTCGTGGTGGACATGACCGCCGGGGCGGACTCCTTCGCCTCCGGGCTCTTCACCCGGTTCGACGTGACCTTCCTCGTCTGCGAGCCGACGCTGCGCAGCGTCGGCGTCTACCGGCAGTACGTCGGTTACGCCCGCGACCACGGCGTCACCGTCCGGGTGGTCGGCAACAAGGTCGACGACGCCGAGGACGTCGAGTTCCTGCGCCGGCACGTCGGCGCCGACCTGCTCACCTGGCTGACCCGGTCCCGCTACGTCCGGGCGGCGGAACGGGGCGCCCCCGAGCCGCTGGCCGCACTGGAACCGCACAACCGGGCGGCGCTGGAACTGCTGCGCGAGACGGTGGACGCCCAGGTCAGGGACTGGGCGACGTACCACCGGCAGGCGGTGGAGTTCCACCTGCGCAACGCGGTCGCCTGGGCCAACGACCGGGTCGGCGAGGACCTCGCCGGCCAGGTCGACCCCGGGTACGTCCCCGGCCCGAAGGTCCCCGTCCCCTGAGCCGCCCGCTGCTCTCCGCTGGTTCGTCCCCGGCCCACACCGGGCCGGTCTGTTCGGAAAGGAGTAACGATGTCCCTCGACGTACCCGCCGCCCTGCTGGAGCGGGCCGAGGCCGGCCACGTCGACGACGCCGAGTTCGTCGACTGCGTCCGGCGCTCGCTGCCGTACGCCTGGGCGGTGGTCTCCGACGTGGCCGCCCGGGCGCACACCACCGCGGCCGACTACGCCGACCACACGGTGCCGCCGCCCGGCGAGGCGGAACGCGGACAGCTTCTGCGGGCACTGGCCAGCGACGCCATCCGGGGTGGCCTGGANCGGCACTTCGGGGTGAAGCTGGCGTTCCAGAACTGCCACCGGGTCGCCGCGTTCAAGCCGGCCGCCGTGGGCGGCGAGGCGTACCGGCACTTCGTCTCGCCCGTGGCGCAGGTGCGCAACCAGTCGCCGGAGCTGCGCGACTGCTGAGCGCGACCCGTCGGCGCGCCGTGCCGTGACCCGCCCGAGGTGGCGGGGCACGGCACGCCGACGTCAGACCAGGGCGGCGCGGATGGCGCTCGCCAGGTCCGGGTGCTCGTAGCGGAACCCGGCGTTGCGCAGCACACCCGGGAGCACCCGGGCGCTGTGCAGCACCTCGATCGACATCTCGCCGAGCAGGATCCGCAGCGCGAACCCGGGAACCGGCATCACGGTGGGTCGGCGCAGGTGACGACCGAGGACCCTGGTGAACTCGGCGTTGGTCACCGGCGCCGGACCGACCACGTTCACCGGTCCGGCGATGTCGTCGCGGGCCAGCAGGAAACCGACCGCCGACAGCCAGTCGGCCATCGAGATCCACGGAATCCACTGCCGGCCGTTGCCGAATTTCCCCGCGATGCCGAGCCGGTACGGCAGCAGCTGCGGCTTGAGGAAGCCGCCGGACCGGTCCAGCGGCAGCCCGGTACGCAGCCGGACGACCCGCACCCCGGCCTGCTCCGCCGGGGCGGTCGCCGCCTCCCACACCCGACAGATGTCCGCCATGAACCCGTCACCGGCCGGGGCGTCCTCCTCCACGGGGCGGTCGCCGGTGTCGCCGTACCAGCCGATCGCCGAGCCGTTGAGGAACACGGCGGGCCGNGCTCCGGCCGGCCGGGCGGCGATCGCCCGGGCGAGGGTCGCGGTGGTGTCGACCCGGCTGGTGCGCAGCACCTCCTTGAAGTCGCGGTTCCACCGACGGTCGCTGATGTTCGCGCCGGCGAGGTTGACCACCGCGTCGACCCCGGACAGCGCCGCCGGGTCCAGCTGGCCGGCGGGAGGGTCCCAGCGCACCTCGTCCGGTCCCCGGGCGGGACGCCGGACCAGTCGGACGATCTCGTGACCCTCCGCGCGGAGCCGACCCGTCAACCGGGTGCCGAGGAAGCCGGACGCGCCGGCGACGAGAATCCGCATGCCCGTATCTTCGCCCACCCGCCCGGGNGCGGCCGAGGCGGCCGGGACGGCGCCGGCGCGAGGGCGGGTGTTCGGGCGTGGAGTGGACGCGGGCGATCCGGGGCCGGGGGAGAGACGGCGCGGGGCGCCCGGTCGTTGACCGGGCGCCCCGCGGGTGCGGTCGGTTCGGGACGGACGACGCCTCAGGACAGGCCGAGCTCGGCCTCGAACTGTCCGGCCTCCAGCCGCTCCTTCACGGCGGTCAGGAAGCGCGCGGCGTCCGCGCCGTCGATCAGCCGGTGGTCGTAGGAGAGCGCGAGGTAGACCATCGAACGCGGCACGATCACCTCGCCGAGCTGCGGGTCGTCGNCCACGACCGGCCGCTTCACCACCGCGCCGGTGCCGAGCATCGCCGACTGCGGCGACGGCACGATCGGGGTGTCGAACAGCGCGCCCCGGCTGCCGGTGTTGGTGAGGGTGAAGGTGGCACCCGCGATCTCGTCGGGGCTGATCTTGTTGGTGCGGGTCCGCTCCGCCAGGTCGGCGATCCGCCGGGCCAGGCCGGCCAGGTTCAGGTCGCCGGCGTTGTGGATCACCGGCACCATCAGCCCACGCTCGGTGTCCACGGCGATGCCGAGGTGCTCCGCCTCCGGGTAGGTGATCGTCCCGGCGTCGAGGTCCATCCGCGCGTTGATCACCGGGTACCGCTGCAGCGCCTCGATCGCGGCGAGCGCGAAGAACGGCAGGAACGACAGCTTCACACCGTGCCGCTGCAGGAAGGAGTCCTTGGCCCGGGCGCGCAGCCTGGCCACGTTCGTGACGTCGACCTCCACGACCGTGGTGAGCTGCGCCATCTCGTGCAGGGACTCCTGCATCCGCTTGGCGATGACCGCGCGGATGCGGGGCAGCTTCTGGGTGCTGCCGCGCAGCGGGCTCGGCTCCGCCTTCGGAGCGGCCTCGACNGGCGCCGGCGCCGCCGCCCTGGCGGCNCGGGCCCGCTCCGCCGCCTCCAGCACGTCCTGCTTGCGGATCCGCCCCCCGACACCGGTGCCGGTCACCGTCGCGAGGTCGACCCCGTGCTCGGCGGCGAGCTTGCGGACCAGCGGGGTGACGTACCCGACGCCGGCGGTCGCGGGCCGGGCGGCGGGAGCGGCCGGGGTCGGCGCGGGCGCCGGCCGGGCGGCCTGCTCGGCGCGGGCCGGCTGCGCCGCCGTCTCGGCCTCCGCCGCCGGCTTCTCGTACGACGCGCCGGCCGGCGCGGCCGGAGCCGGCTGCGGGGCGGGGGCGGGTTGCGGGGCCGGTGCGGGGGCGGCCTGCGCCGGTGCGGGCGCCGGGGCCGGCGGCGCGGGCTGGGCCGGGGCGGCGCCCGGAGCGCCGATCACCGCGAGGTCGGCACCGACCGGGGCGGTCTCGTCCTGCGGCACCCGGATCTCCAGCAGCACGCCCGCGACCGGGGACGGGATCTCCGTGTCGACCTTGTCCGTGGAGACCTCGACCAGCGGCTCGTCGACCTCGACGGTGTCACCGACCTCCTTCAGCCAGCGGGTCACCGTCCCCTCGGTGACGCTCTCCCCGAGAGCCGGCATCTTGACGACCGTGCCCTCGGCGCCGGCGGGGGCGGCCTGCGCCGCCGGTTGCGGTGCGGCCGGCGGTGCGGCCGGGGCCGGGGCGGGCTGCTCCGCGACCGGCTCGGCGGCCGGGGCCGGGGCACCCGCGCCCGTCGACTCGCCGTCTCCGTCGATCACCGCCAGCTCGCTGCCGACCTCGGCGGTCTCGTCCTCGCCGACCACGATCCGGGCCAGCACACCGGAGGCCGGGGACGGGATCTCCGTGTCGACCTTGTCCGTGGAAACCTCGAGCAGGGGTTCGTCGACCTCGACCCGGTCACCCTCCTGCTTCAGCCAGCGGGTGACGGTGCCCTCGGTGACGCTCTCGCCGAGCCGGGGCATGGTGACCGATACCGGCATCTTTCACGACTCCTTCGTGGCCTGTGCGATCCTCGCCCGGTTGCCGCCGGGCACCGCGGAAGTTGACTGTGGTCAGGCGTGCGCGTGCAGCGGCTTGCCGGCCAGGGCCAGGTGGGCCTCGCCGAGCGCCTCGGCCTGGGTGGGATGGGCGTGGATGAGCTGCGCCACCTCGGCCGGGTACGCCTCCCAGTTGACGATGAGCTGCGCCTCGCCGACCAGCTCGCCGAGCCGGGCGCCGACCATGTGCACGCCGACCACCGGACCGTCGACGACCCGGACGAGCTTGACGAAGCCGGCGGTCCTGAGGATCTGGCTCTTGCCGTTGCCTCCCAGGTTGTAGGTGTACGTGGCGATCTTGTCCGCGCCGTACCGCTCCTTCGCCCGCGCCTCGGTGAGGCCGACGGAGGCCAGCTCCGGGTCGGAGTAGGTGACCCGGGGGATGCCCGCCTCGTCGATCACCGCCGGGTTGAGGCCGGCGATCTCCTCGGCGACGAAGATGCCCTGCTGGAAGCCGCGGTGGGCGAGCTGCAGGCCCGGCACGATGTCGCCGACGGCGTAGATGTTCGCCACGCCCGTGCGCAGTCGCTCGTCGGTCAGCACGTAGCCGCGGTCGAGCCGGATGCCCTGCTCCTCGTACCCGAGACCGGCGGTGTTGGGGCCGCGGCCGACCGCGACCAGCAACAGCTCGGCCTCGAAGGTCCGGCCGCCCTCGATGGTCACCCTGACNCCCGAGTCGGTGTACTCCACCTTCTCGAAACGCTTGCCGACCGAGAACGCGATACCCCGCTTGCGGAACGCCCGCTCCAGCGCCTTCGACGACTCCTCGTCCTCGGCCGCGACCAGTCGGGGCAGCGCCTCGATGATCGTCACGTCCACCCCGAAGGACTTCCAGATGCTGGCGAACTCGACGCCGATGACGCCACCGCCGAGCACGATCGCCGAGGCCGGCACCCGGTCCAGGGTCAGCGCGTGGTCGCTGGTGATCACGCGCTCACCGTCGATCGTCAGGCCGGGGAGGGTGCGGGCGTACGAGCCGGTGGCGAGGACGACGTTGCGGCCGGTGTAGCGGCGCCCGTCGACCTCGANGGTGTCCGGCCCGACCAGCCGGCCGTGCCCCTCCACATATGTGATCTTGGCGCTCTTGATCAGTCCCTGCAGGCCCTTGTAGAGCCGGGAGATCACGCCGTCCTTGTAGGCGTTCACCCCAGACATGTCGATGCCGACCAGCTCGGCCTTGACACCGAACTGCGCGGACTCCCGGGTCTGGTCGGCGATCTCGGCCGCGTGCAGCAGGGCCTTGGTGGGGATGCAGCCGTTGTGCAGGCAGGTGCCGCCGAGCTTGCCCTTCTCGATCAGTGCGACCGACAGGTTCAGTTGTGCGGCGCGCAGCGCCGCCGCGTACCCGCCGCTGCCACCCCCGAGGATGACGACATCGAAGGTTCCGCCGTTCGGCTCGGTCACAGTTAACTCCCAGGTCGCGTCGCTGCTACGAGGGTGATGCCGGTCAACCGGGCATACCGCCTCCGATCGAGGTCTGTCGACCGGAGGAGCGTGGACGATCTCCAACTGACGGTGCGTCATCGGCGAGCGCCCACCTCGGTCATCTTGTCACTTGTGTACGCGGGCCGCGTACCGAGGTGCCCAAGGACACGTCGTCGGGACGTACGCTTGCCGGAAACCGCCAATTACACCATGGGCGGACGTGGTGGAGAGGGGAGATCGGGTGGCCTGGTTTCGCCGGCGTAAGAAAGCGGTTGTCCCGGCGGGTGACCGCCCGGCCAGCCGTGCCGATCTTGAACATCTCGAACAGTTTGTCCGGACGAGACGGGGTGTCGAGGCGTTCATCGAACCCCGGACGACGGTGACCGAGACCACGCTGATGCTGATCGCGCACGACGGTGAGTGGACCCGGCGGCGCATCGACGGTCCGGAGGGCGCGCGGCGGTTCGCCCACCGCATGGCGATCCCCGTCTACGACGTCCGACTGGTTGGTTATCCGCAGCGGATGCGCGACTACAACGAGCGCCGCAAGCGGATGTCCACCTGACGCCGGCCACGTCACGCTCCGGACAACCCGGCGCGCCGCCGCGCCGGAGGCCCGTGGTGCCGCCGGTAGCGTTCGCTGCCGGCGGCACCACGGGAACGCGACACCGGCCGGTGGCACCGAGGTCAGCCGTTCGGGTCAGCCGTTCGCGGCGATGTCGTCGATCAGCTCCAGCAGGGTCCGCACCGGCACCCCGGTACCGCCCTTGGTCCAGTAGCCGGTCGGCTCACCCGCGTGGTAGCTCGGACCGGCGATGTCGATGTGCGCCCAGGGCACGTTCTCGGCGACGAACTCCCGCAGGAAGACCCCGCCCTGCAGCATGTGTCCGGCCCGGTCCATCGACGCGTTGATCTGCGAGATGTCGGCCACCTCCGAGTCCATCCCCTTGCGCACGTCGTCCGGCAGCGGCATCGGCCAGGCCGGCTCGCCGGCCGCGTCGCCGGCCGCCTGGACCCGCTGGCAGAGCTCCGGGGTCCCCATCACCCCGGCCACCCGCTTGCCGAGCGCCACCACCTGGCCGCCGGTCAGCGTCGAGGTCTCGACCAGGTAGTCGCAGCCGTCCGCGCAGGCCCGGGCGATCGCGTCGGCGAGGATCATCCGCCCCTCGGCGTCGGTGTTGAGCACCTCGACCCGCTTGCCGTTGTACATGGTCACCACGTCGCCCGGCCGGTACGAGGTGGCCGACGGCATGTTCTCGGCCATCGGCAGGTACGCGGTCACCGCCACCGGCGGCTTCAGCTCGGCGACCGCGAGCAGGGTGGCGGCGACCGCCGCCGCACCGGCCATGTCGGACTTCATCTCCCACATGCCCTGGGCCGGCTTGATCGAGACGCCGCCGGTGTCGAAGGTGATGCCCTTGCCGACCAGGGCGACCCGCTTCGTCGCCGGCGGCGCGCCGGCGGCNGCCGGGTCGTAGGAGAGCTTCACCAGCCGCGGCGGCGCCGCGGAACCCTGGCCGACGGCGAGGATGCCGCCGTAACCACCGTCCGCCAGCGCCTGCTCGTCGAGGACCTCCACCCCGAGCCCGACCCGGCGGGCGGCGTCGGCGACCGCGTCGGCGAACGCGGGCGGACGCAGGTCGTTCGGGGCGGTGTTGACCCAGTCCCGGGCCTGCGCGACCGCCCGCACCACCACGGTGGCGCGGCTGACCTCCGCCTGCGCCCGCGCGTCGGTGGCGTCCGGCACGTGCAGCAGGACCGCGGCGACCGGGGGCCGGCGGGTCGGCTGCGGCCGGGTCTTGTAGCCGGCGAACCGGTACGCGCCGAGCAGCGCTCCCTCGGCGGTGGCCCGGAGCGCGGCCGGGGCGTCCTCGTCGTCCGGCAGGGGCAGGGCCAGCGCGACCCGCTCGGCGCCGGCGAGCGCCCGGATCGCCGAGGCGGCGGCCCGGCGCAGTGTCTCCGGGGCCGGGGCGGCGCCGGTCGGCTCCTGGCCGAGGCCCACCGCGACGACCAGCGGCGCGGTGATGGTGCCGAGGGTCGCGAGCTTGATCACCTCGCCTGGGCTTCCGGTGGCGCCCAACAGTGCCAGGGTCTCGGTCAGCCGACCGTCGAACGCCGCGGCGACGCTCTCCGCGCCGCTGGCGAGGAGGAGCATGTCGGCGAAACGTGCGGGCTGTTCGGTCGTCTCCGCGTCCGTGGTGTGGCTGTGCAGGCCGATCACGACGGCGTCGACAGCGAGTTCAACGGGGTCGGTGTCGACCAGGCTGATGGTGGTGCTGGGCGATGTCACTCGGCGGCTCCGGTACGGCACGGCCGGCCGCGTGGTACGCCGGCCGGCGAAACGGTCTCCGGCGCAACCTACCCGCCGGAGGAAGGGTTGTCCCGCCGACGGTCCGCCGGAGGGGCCCCGCCGATGCTAACCAGAGCTCCGTGCGCAGGTAGCCCGCCTCCCAGGTAGGTTGCCTCCATGACCGACGCGACCCTGACCGGCCAGATCCCGGAACGTCCCGCCGACCAGCTCCGACGCTCGCCGCTGCACCAGCGGCACGTCGCGCTGGGTGCCAAGTTCGCCGCCTTCGGTGGCTGGTCCATGCCCCTGGAGTACGCCGGCGGCGGCGTCCTCGCCGAGCACACGGCGGTGCGCACCGGCGTGGGCGTCTTCGACGTGTCGCACCTGGGCAAGGCCCGGATCACCGGCCCCGGCGCCGCGGACTTCGTCAACGCCTGCCTCAGCAACGACCTGGGACGGATCGGACCCGGCCGGGCGCAGTACACGCTCTGCTGCGACGAGNCCACCGGCGGGGTGGTGGACGACATCATCGCCTACCTGCACGGGCCCGACCACGTCTTCCTGGTGCCGAACGCCGCCAACACCGCCGAGGTGGTCCGCCGGCTGCGGGCCGCCGCCCCGGACGGCGTCACGGTCGCCGACGAGCACGAGGCGTACGCCGTTCTGGCGGTGCAGGGGCCGCGCTCGGCGGAGACGCTCGACGCGCTCGGCCTGCCGACCGGGCACGAGTACATGAGCTTCGCCACCGCCGACGTCGACCACGTTCCCCTGGTGGTGTGCCGTACCGGCTACACCGGCGAACTCGGCTACGAGCTGATCGTCCCGGCGGAGGCGGCGGCCGGGATCTGGGACGCGCTGCTGGAGGCCGGCGCGCCGCACGGCATCCGGGCCTGCGGGCTCGGCGCCCGGGACACCCTGCGCACCGAGATGGGCTACCCGCTGCACGGTCAGGACCTCTCGCCGGACATCACCCCGGTACAGGCCCGGCTGGGCTGGGCGGTCGGCTGGCAGAAGCCGGCGTTCTGGGGCCGGGCGGCGCTGCTCGCCGAACGGGAGGCAGGAGCCCGGCGCACCCTGTGGGGGCTGGAGGCGCAGGGCCGCGGCATTCCCCGTCCCGGGATGACGGTCTACCTCGGTGACCGCGCGGTCGGGACGACCACCAGCGGCACGTTCTCGCCGACCCGGAAGATCGGCATCGCCCTGGCCCTGCTCGACACCGCGGCCGGTCTGGCCGAGGGAGACGAGGTCGAGGTCGACATCCGAGGGCGCCGAGCCCCGATGCGGGTGGTCCGGCCGCCCTTCGTCAAACCCTCCGTGAGGTAGCCCGGTCGCGGCGGCCGGCGGCTCCCCGGCCGGTCCGCTCAACCCTGCGCGCGGTTCCCGGCGTCGAGCACGGCCTGGGTCCAGCCGCCCTCCACCACTTCACCGTCGTCGAGCAGCGCCCAGTCGACCACGTCGACGACGTCCACCACGACCGGTCGGCCCACCCGTACCGCCGGGTCGGTCGCGGCGTCGCTGGCACTGGCGCCGATGATCCGCTCGGGGGTGGCCCAGGAGGTGGCCTCGGCCCAGACGAACTCCGGTCCCTCGTCGGTGGGCAGGGCGTACTTGACCAACAGCCGTACGCCGTCGGGCAGGGAGCCGGTGAGGAAACGCTCCCGGATTCCCGGCAGGCCGGCCCGGGCGGTCGCGATCGCCCGGGCCATCGCGTCGTCCGGGCGGGCGTACCGGACGTCCGACTGGGTGGGGCCGAACAGCGCGGCGCAGACCGTGGCGAAGTACCGCCGGGTCGGGCCGGGGTGGCCGGCCGGGGGAAGCAGGGTCAGGAACGAGTCGGCCTCGGGATCGGTCGCCGGGTCCAGCTCCAGCCGCAGCGCCGCGGGCCGGGTGCTGTCGTGCTGCTGCGGATTGCCGTACGCCACGGCGATGTCGTGCCCGGTGACCGAGGTCATCACCGGCAGCGGGACGAAGGCCGGCACCTCCCGGTCGGCCAGTCCGTCCGTCCACGCCCGCAACAGCCGGCGCGCCACCCCGGTCATCACCGCGCCCCAGGCCCGGGTGAGGTGCGTCGGCACGCCCAGCGCCTGCAGCTCCAGCAGTCCGAACCGGCGCAGCCCCTTGGTGGTGAACCAGAGCCCACCGTCGTCCGAGGAGTACGGCACCAGCACCCAGTCGATCAGGCGTATCCGTCCCTCGGGATCGGGCAGCGAGCGCAGCGCGGTCGCCGGGTCGAGGAACCGCAGGGCGAAGACGTCGACCAGCTCGGTACCGAGCCGCCCGGCCAGCGCCGCCGCCACGGCCCGGGCCGCCCACTCGTGCGCCGGCGGCCAGCCCGGCCGGTAGCTGGCCTGCACCACCACGAGGTCCGTGGCGGTGTCCAGCCGGGCGAGCTGCGCCTCGGTGGCCCCGAAGGCGGTGAGCAGGTCCGGCGGCAGGTCGGGGAACTCGGCGATCGGCCGGGTGTCGACCGTCATCAGNGGGCTGGCCAGCATCTGCCGGGCGAGGTCGTGGACCGGCCGGGACACCCGCCCGCCGAGCGTCGCCACCGCCTCGGCCGGGTCCGGGCAGGGCTGGCCCGAGGCCGGTACCAGGTAGGTGGCGGTCAGCGACTCCGGGACCGGTACGGGCAGGAAGTCATCGGTGATCAGCATGTGGTCCCCCCGGTCGGCCGTACCGCTTCCCTCACCCGCGAACGCTACCCGCGTTCGGCGGTCCGGTCAGGCGGTCGGCGTCGGAAGGGGCACCTTCGCACCGTCGTCCCACCAGGGATCCGTCCCGCACGAGGGCGAGCCACCCGCCTCACGGCGGCACCCTGCTCACATGAGGGCGAGGAGGCAGACCGTGGTGGCGACCTCGACAGCCGCGCCGAGCACGTCGCCGGTGATGCCGTCGAGGCGGCGTACCGCGTGGCGCAGCACCAGCAGGGTGGTGGCGAGCGCGGCGGCCACGGCGAGCGGCCCCTGCCAGGGACGACCCGGTACCGCCGGGAGTGCCGCGAGCGCGACGGCGGCGGTGGCGACGGCCAGCACCCCGGGCCCGACGGTGCCGGCGACCAGCGCGCCGAGCCCGTCCGGCCGGGCCGCCGGCACCCCGCGCCGGCAGGCCCAGGTGATCGCCAGCCGCCCGGTCGCGACGCCGGCCACCACCGACGCCAGCAGCGCCGGCCACGGCCGCGCCGCCAGCGCCGCGAGACACGCCGCCTGGATCAGCAGGACGAGGACGAGCGCGGCGACACCGAACGGGCCGACCTCCGGCTGCCGCATGATCCGCAGCGCGGCCGGCCCCGAGCGGTAGGACCCGAGCGCGTCCACGGTGTCGGCCAGACCGTCGAGGTGCAGGCCACGGGTGAGCAGCGCCGCCGCCGCCACGGTGACCCCACCGGCGACCAGCGGCGGAGCGAACGCGGCCAGGCCGCCGAGAACGCCGGCGAGGAGCAGGCCGAGGAGGGCACCGACCAGCGGTGCCAGCGCCATCGCCGTGCCGGCGGTCGCCCGGTCCACCCGGCCGCCCGGCAGCGGCGCGACGGTGAGGGTGGTGAGGGCCAGCCGGCACCCGGCGACGAACCGGCGGTCAGACACCGGGGGCGCGGATCGCCGCCTCCTCCGGGACGGCGGTCGGTCCCGGCCCCGCCGGCGTCGGCTCGACGAACCCGGTGTCGTCCGCGTCGCCGTCACCCGACCCCGGACCGTCCGCGGTGTCGGGCCGGTCGCCGTCCTCCGTCTGGCCGGGCGTCGGCTCCGGTCCGGTGTGGTCGTCGGCTCCGGTGTCGGGCCCCGGCCCGCGGTGGGCCTCCGCGTCGAGCGTGGCGGCCAGGGCCAACGCCGAACGCAGCAGCGGCAGCGCGGCCAGGGCGGCGGCGCCCTCGCCGAGGCCGAGCCGCAGGTTCAGCAGCGGGTTCAGGTCGAGGATCTCGGCGGCGAGCCGGACGGCCGGGTGGCCGCCGTCATCCGGCAGCAGGCACCAGTGCCGGGCCTGCCCGGCGAGGTCCCGGCTGACCAGACCCGCCGCCGCCCCGACCGGCCCGTCCAGCAGCACCGGAGTGCGGCGGGCCGCCGCACCGAGCAGGATCCCGGTGGCGACCGCGACGTCACCACCGCCGAACTCGGCGAGGATGTCCTTGGCGCCCCGGGGACTGCGCCGGGTCCGGTGCAGCGCGTCGCGGACGGCGGCGCACCGGGTCATCCAGGCCGCGTCGTCGACCCGGCCGCCCGAGGTCACCACCCGGCCGAGCACCGCCACCGGTTCGGCGCCCGTCGTCGCCGCGAGCACGGCCGCCGCCGCCGCGTCCGTACCGGCCCCGCAGGCGGCCAGCACGAGAACGTCCGCGCCCGCGTCCACCGCCTCCTCGGCGAGCCGCCACCCGCGGCGCAGGGCGACCTCGACGTCGTCGCGAGCCAGCGCCGGCTCCTCCTCCATCGGCCGAGACGCCGGGGTCTCGACGACCTGGACGGTGGCGCCGGCCTCGGCCGCCAGCCGGGCGAGGGGACCGATTCCGGCGCGCGCCCGAGCGGCCCACCGGGCCGACTCGCCCGGTACCGTCCCGGCCGAGGCGCCCCCGGCGTGGTCGCCGTGCAGCAGCAGCACCCGCGCCGAACGCCAGGGGGACGGCGTCGCGCTGGCCTGGGTGGCGGCGGCGAACGCGACCACCCGGGCCAGGTCACCGAACCCGGAGCCGGGCNGGTCCAGGGAGGCGAGCCGGTCGAGCGCGGCCTGGNCGGCGTCCTCGTCCGGCAACGGCAGATCCATGCCGGGNTCGATCACCGGTCCGGTGTCGGCCGTCCGGGGCGTGGTGATCGCGGGCCTCGCGTCCGTTCCGTCGGCGGCACCGCCGCGGCCGGCGGCGGGCTGCGCCGGGACGGCCGGCCGGGGTGGGGCCAGGTCCTCCGGCTGCGCCGCGCCCCGCAGCCAGCAGGGCTGACCGGCGACGACGAGGACGACCCCGTCACAGGCCCGCGCGACGGCCTGGTTGGTGGCGCCGAGCGTGTCGGCGAACGCCCGGCCGAGCGGGGTCACCGGCACCACGGCGAGACCGACCTCGGGGCTGACCAGCACCAGCCGGGCGGGGCAGTCCCGGATCGCCGTGGCGAGCTCGTCGACGGCGGCGCCCGTGTCGGCCGTCTGGCGCGCCGGATCCAGCAGGGCGGTCACCCAGCCGCCGAGGTCGTCGACGAGGAGCGTGTCCGTCGGGTCGGCGGTCCTGAGCAGTTCCGGCAGCCGGGCCGGATCCGCTCCCGTCTCCTCGGTCGTCCAACCGGCCGGCCGACGCAGCCGGTGGGCCGCGATCCTGGCCGTCCACTCGGGGTCGTCCGCGCCGGCGGTCGCGGTGGCGACGTACCGGACCGTCGGCACGTGTCGGACCAGCGATTCGGCGAACTCGGACTTGCCGGACCGGATCCCGCCCAGCACCAGGATCCTGCTCCACCCGTCTACGGACATGCCCGTACCTTAGAGCGCCACGTCGGGTTCCCCCACCGCAAGGTGCGGCTCGGAGCCGGGCCGGGCCACGCCGCCGGCGACCTCGGGCGCGGTGTGCGCGCCGCCACCGCTCCGGCTGGTCGCCGCCGCGCGGACTAGGCTGGCGAAGGTTTGTCGGCGTGGATGATCGGCGAGGGGAGACACGACATGCCGTGGAGCTGGCGGTACGAGAACGCGGAGGGTGATGCGGTGAGCGGGCCGGCCGAGGCGTTCAGCAGCCAGGCCGACGCCGAGTCGTGGATCGGCCAGAAGTGGCGGGAACTGGCCGCCTCGGGCGTCGCCGCGGTGCTTCTGGTCGAGGATGACCGGGTGGAGTACCGGATGAGCCTGCAGCCCTCGACGGAGTGAGCGGCGGCGATGTCCTACGACCAGCGGGACCGGCTCGTCTTCGGTGTGCCCGCGGCGGCCTTCCGGCCCAGCCCGATCTTCCTGGCCCTGGTCGCGCTCTTCGTGACCAGCGGGGCGATGGCGTGGCACGGGTACGGCAACGTCCGGTTCGACGTCTTCCTCTTCGTCCTCTCCGGCTGGCTGGTGTCGCTCTGCCTGCACGAGTACGCGCACGCCGTCGTGGCGTTCCAGGCCGGTGACCGTGGGGTCGCGCACCGCGGCTACCTGACCCTCAACCCGCTGAGGTACAGCCACCCGCTGTTGTCGATCATCCTGCCGGTCGTGATCGTGCTGCTCGGCGGCATCGGTCTGCCCGGCGGCGCGGTCTGGGTCGACCGGCACCAGATTCCCGGCCGGTTGCGGCACTCCCTGGTGAGTCTCGCCGGCCCGGCGACGAACATCGTCTTCACCCTGCTGCTGGTCGTGCCGTTCGCGGTCGGTGTGGACGTGGGTGCCCGGCCGGACTTCTGGGCCGGGGTCGCACTGCTCGCCTTCCTCCAGCTGACCGCCAGTGTCCTCAACCTGCTGCCGGTGCCCGGCCTGGACGGCGGCAACGTCATCCAGCCCTGGCTGTCGGCGTCGTGGCGGCGCGGCTACGACCTGATGGCGCCGTTCGGGTTCATCCTGCTCTTCGCGCTGCTCTGGAACCCGCGGATCGGCGGGTGGTTCTTCGGCGGGGTCTTCGCCCTCGGCGACCTGATCGGGCTCCCCGGCCGCCTCTACGCCGACGGGCTGCGGCTGATCCGGTTCTGGCAGAACTGGCCCTGATCGTCTGGCCGTGATCGTCTGGCCGTGGTCGTCCCGCGAGGGCGACCCTGAGCGGCGCCGGGCCGGATGCGGCTCCGCCGTCGCCGGTCGGAACCGGGTTCGGCGGCCCGGGCCCGCGCCGCGGGAATCGGCCGCCGACCCGGTGGTGCCGGCGCCCGCCGCCGTGCAACGAGCCGTGGACGACGGGCGCCGGCGGGATTCCTCCCGGGCCGCCGCCGAGGCGGTCGGCCGGGTGGGCCGCCGAGGGCGGACCCCCGGGCGCCGGAGGCTCAGGGACGCGTCAGCGGGCTCTGCGTCTTGGCCGGGTCCCGCTCCACGATCGGCTCAAGGACCTCGTCGATCGCCTTGAGCAGGTCGGCGTCGAGCTTGACCCCGGAGGCCTTGGCGTTGTCGTACACCTGCTCGGGCCGCGAGGCGCCGACGATCGCCGACGAGACGTTCGGGTTCTGCAGCACCCACGCCACCGCCAGCTGCGCCATGCTGAGCCCGGCCTGCTCGGCGAGGGGCTTCAGCCGCTGGACCGTGGTCAGCACCTCGTCGGTCATGAAGCGGGAGATCATGGACGCGCCGCCGCCCGACGTGTCGGTGGCGCGCGATCCGGCCGGCGGCTGCTGGCCGGGCAGGTACTTGCCGGTCAGCACGCCCTGGGCGATCGGTGAGAAGACGATCTGTCCGATGCCGAGTTCCGCGCTGGTCGGGATGACCTCGGCCTCGATGACCCGCCAGAGCATCGAGTACTGCGGCTGGTTGGAGACGAGCTGGATCTTGAGCTCCTTGGCGAGTGCGTGCGCCGCCCGGATCTCCTCCGCCTTCCACTCCGACACGCCGATGTAGAGCGCCTTCCCGGAGTGCACGATGTCGGCGAATGCCTCCATCGTCTCCTCCAGCGGCGTGGCGTAGTCGTACCGGTGTGCCTGGTAGAGGTCGACGTAGTCCGTCTGCAGCCGCCTCAGCGAGCCGTTGATCGACTCCATGATGTGCTTGCGGGACAGGCCGCGGTCGTTCCGGCCCGGTCCGGTCGGCCAGTAGACCTTGGTGAAGATTTCCAGGCCCTCCCGGCGCTCGCCCTTCAGCGCCCGGCCGAGCACGGCCTCGGCCCTGGTACCCGCGTACACGTCGGCGGTGTCGAAGGTGGTGATGCCGACGTCCAGCGCCGCGCGGACACAGGCGTGCGCGGTCTCCTCCTCGATCTGGGAGCCGTGGGTGAGCCAGTTGCCGTACGAGATCTCGCTGACCAGCAGGCCGGAGCGGCCAAGGTGTCGGAATTCCATGCCTCGACCCTAGCCCGTGCGCCGCAATTGGCGCGTATCGGCCGCCGGTGACGCCGGCTGTGGCTCACAGCACCGGTTGGGTGTCCGCCAGCAGCCTGTCGATCTCGTCGATGACGTCGGACCGGCTGGGATGCACCACGTCGATCAGCGGCTCACCGCGGCGGTCGAGCGCGCCCCACCGACCGGCGCCGTCACCGATCAGGAAGGCGACCGGGTGGATCACCATGGCCGGGTGAGACGGCGGGACGATCACCTTTCCGGACTTGTCCACCACGCCCTTGCGCCCGCCGGCGTCGACGATGGCGAGCCCCTCGTCGGTGAAGCCGTCCACGTACCGGCCGTCGGTCAGCGCGGTGGCGAACGCGGTGTACTTGGTCGGCAGGAAGATCTTCCCGGTGCGGTCGACCGCTCCCCAGCCCCCCTTGCGGACGGCGGCGACGCCGCGCCGGAACGGGCGGACGTCGTCGAAGCCGGTCGGGATCACCACCTTGTTGGTCTTGTCGATGGCGATCCAGCCACCGGTGCCGTCGCGGGAGACCCAGGCCAGGCCGTCGGAGAACGAGCTGACCGCCAGGTAGCCGGCCGAGGCGTCGATGAGCAGGGCACCGGTCTCGTCGATCAGCTCCCAGGTCGGCGTCTCCGGGCGGCGGACCCAGGCCGCGCCGTCCCGGAAGGGCTGTACGTCGGCGTAGCTCGGGGCGATCGCCAACTCCCCGTTCGGGTCGGCGTAACCCCAGCGCTGCACCTTCTCGCTGAACGTCGGCACCGGTGGCTTGTGTATCTGGAGGATCTCGTCGCGGTCCCGCGGGTAGGGGCCCCAGCCGTTCTGCGCGACCTTGTTGAAGACCGCGTCCAGCGCCAGTTCGGTGCGGGCGATCAGGTCCGGGTCCTCGACCTTGCGCAGCTCCAGCGCCTTCTCGAAGTGGTTGCAGGCCTCGATGTACCGGCCCTGGTCGTAGCAGGACCGGCCGGCGTGCTCGTGCATGGTCGCCCGGAGCCGGTCGGGCAGCTCGGGCGAGTTCGCCTCGGCGAACGAGACGGTCGGCCTCGGCGAAGTCACCACGCCACTGCAGGACGTGCGCCAGCCGGGCCTGGGCGATCGCGATCCGGCGCAGCTGGCCGGTCGCCTCGGCGTGTGCCAGCGCCAGCTTGGCGTCGGCGAGCGCCTTGCCCAGGTCGCCGAGGATGCGGGAGACGACCGCCCGCAGGCTCAACAGCCGGGCCCGGGAGGCGTCGTCCCTGGCCGACTCGAGCTTCTCGGTCAGCCGGTCGCGGATCTGGCGGAGTTCGTCCGGGTCCTCGACCAGCTCGCGCAGCGTCTCGTGGTGGAACCGCCACTGGTACGACGCGAGCACCTGCTCCGGGTCGGGGAGTTCCGACTCCGGCGTGCTCTTCTCCGCCTTCGGCTCGGCCTCCTGCTCGGCCTTCGGACGCACGATCGGGGCGAGCATCGTCGGCGCGCTCAGCGCGGTCGCCGCGCCGGCGGCCGGACCGGAGGGCCGCACCGTGTCCGGGCTGGCCTCGGCGACGGGGGAGCCCGCCGACGAGCCGGCCAGGGGCGAACCGGAGACGGGTGTGGTGTCGGAGGTCGTGTCGCGGGAT